>Ga0081539_10000510_pt1 | contig 80736 bp, 55 predicted proteins | sample TabmetS4T2R2_FD_71023 | JGI IMG/M metagenome (GOLD analysis project Ga0081539, IMG submission 71023) | Tabebuia heterophylla rhizosphere microbial communities from the University of Puerto Rico - S4T2R2 | ecosystem: Host-associated > Plants > Roots > Rhizosphere ...
CGCCCGCTTCCCCGCCGCCTTCGGCAAGCCGGCCCCACCACGCAGACGCAGGATGCTCCGTCTTCTCTTACTCGGCGTCGTCCGCAGGTGTGCTAGACTCTTATGCCGGCCTCGCAGCAACGCCACGAACGAGGCATGATGTTTGAATCCCAGCAACCGCGCCGCGCGACTGACACTGCCCTTCGCCTCAATCAGCGCCCGCTTGATGTAGCGCGCCTCGTAAGCATGTATCTGCTCCGCTAGCGAGAAATTGGCCCAGAAGTCAACGTCGCTACGTTTTGGCTTGGTCGGCAGCGCGTCGCGACGCCCGGCGATGAGGCGGCGGGCACATGCCCGCAAGCGCGCTAGGGTCTCGGCATCCTGAGTCTTTTTGAGCAGATCATCAGCGCGGCAATAAGCTTCCAGCAGCGCCGACTCGGCTAGCCAGTCGGCGTGCTCCTCAATCAAGGTCAGCAACGCCTTCCCGGCGTGTTCAAGCGCCCCAGCCTGCTCGGCAACATCGGCCGCTTGGAGGAACTTGTTCTGTGAGCCGACAAAATCGTTCAGGCACGCAAGCACGCGCCCTTGTGTCGTGAGCGCTTCGGCGAGCGATGCCTGCTCGCCGCCCTTGGAGAGCGCCCGCACAGCGTCGCCAATAACTTTCGCCGCCTTACGCGGTCTGCCCTCCCGTAACAGCACGCGGGCAGTGGTCTCATCAACCTGCGCAACGCTGCCACAATCCTCCAAACTGAGGAATCGCTGGCGCGCACGATTCAGGCACTCATGTGCTTCTTCATAACGCCCGACCTGACTAAGTACGAATCCAAGGTTATTTTCGGTGTGCGCGCGGTATCTCGCATGCCCGGCCTGCTCAAAGTGATATGCGGCTTCTGTGTACTCAAGAATCGCGCGGTCGGTATATGCTTGACGACATTCGGCTTTGCTTAAGATTGTAAGCACATTGCCGAGATTGTTATGATAGTTGCCTTGTAGAACGTGATTAGCGATCTTTTTGAATAGGGACGCTGCATCGGTTAAGAGACCGAGTGCATCGCTACTCCGACCGCTGCATGCATCTGCTACAGCGAGACGGAGTAGGATTGTCGCCTTTAGCTCGATGTCCTCATCGGTTAGTCTACTTAAGGCTTCTTCATACATCGCCCGTGCATCGCTATGTGCTCCAGCACGACGATAGAAAATGGCAAGCTCGCAAAAGGCTGCGGCAGTTTTCCCTCTCTCATCTAGTACCTCAAGACGGGTGATACCTTCAGTAATCAAGTTTTTGGCGGCTTCCTGTAACCCATCAAGCTGCCGGGCATGGACGAACCAACCAGACAGCGAACCGACCCGCAAAAGCACCTCAGCCGCGGTGAGTTCGCTTAGCCCTTTCAGGTTCGGGCGCTGGCCGACACCCTGCCACAAGTCGGTAAGCGCATTGCGTGCAGCCTCATACTGTCCTCTGTGCTCCAAATCTTCCGCAATACGGCAGCACTGGCGCACCAATTCTTCATAAGTCAAGGCCGGATCGCCTAAATGACTCGACAATGTTTCCGTTGATTTCATGTGAGGGTCGCCTTTCGTTGTGCTTGCTAATTTTTTTCAAGCACGGCAAAGCCGCGTCTTATCAAGCTGATAAGGCGCGAATTTAAACCAGAGCGATCTGGTTTCACCGAACTACCTCAAAGGAGAGAAATCGAGATGAAGGACAACTGCCGAAAAACTCTTGCGGCACTTGTGCTGGCGTGGGTGTTCTCGTCTTCCACGTTTGCCAATGCCGGGATCATGTGGACTGAAGTGGCCCCTCCGCCTCCGCCACCGCCCCCGACAACTAGCGAGGCGTTGCAAGACGATGGTCTTATGCATACTGGCGCAACTGACGCTCTGACGGATGTAGGGCTGGGCCTGCTAGACATAGTTACCCGGCTCTAAAACTACTCACTTTTCCTTAGTTCAAGCTGCCGTGAGGAGTCTCGCGGCGGCACAGGTGTAGTGTGCGTGGGGCACTATAGCAAAATTCCTTGCGAGGGGTGGAAAATTTTTCACTTGCTTGTTTGGTGGAAATGTGTAGAATGCGCGCGCTCCTCGTGAGCACGCGCCGATGTGTTTCCTCATCCTGCATTTAGCAACTGTTCAAACCGTCGCGCGCTAGGGTCAAGCGGGTTTCAAAGTCTAGCTCTCACGTAAGCTTTTAAGCGGGTTTGTTTTGTTCGACTCTGCGCTCTGGTGTCAATGCACTTGCGCCGCGCGTGAACAGGAGTTTCAGCCTTGCCTCACCGTCCAAGGCTCATTGTTGTCCTCACCTGCGCCGCCCTCACCGTGTGTCTCTGCGCCCGCCTGACCCACTCTCAGGCGGGCGCACTGCGGCGCATCACCAACACACCGGAACAGGCGCTCAACCTAAATCCCACGCTGAGCGGCGACGGCCGGCACATCGCCTTCGAGTCAACCGAGAATCTTGCCGGCGCGCAGTCGCCGCCCGGTTTCCACGCGCTGCGCGCCGACCTCGACGGGGTTGAACCCGCGTTCGTGCAACTGGCCGCGTCGCGGGCCGTCGCGCCCGCGCTCTCGCAGGACGGCGCACGCATCGCCTTTGCCAGCACGGGCGATCTCGTGGCGGGCGGCAATCTTGACGGCAACTCGGAAATCTTCCTGCACGAGCACGGGCAACTGCAACAACTCACCAACACCACCCCGGACGAGCCTTCGTTGCGCGTACAGCAAGGCAGCTTTGCGCCTTCGCTCTCGGACTACGGCGGGCTGCTCGCTTTCGCCTCCAATCGCGATCTGACCGGGGCGAACGCGGACGCGAACCTTGAAATCTTCATCTACGACGTGGCCCGACGCACGTTCGCACAGGTCACGAACACGTCCGGTGTGGTCGGCGCGAGCGGCGCAAAGCTGAGCGGCGACGGGCGCAGCCTTGCTTTTCTGATGGACAGGCGCGCGAGTGTGAGCGATGTGCCGCTCACGCGCGACCTGCTGCTCTATGATGTGACGAACGGACGCACGCGCGTGCTCGCGGCGAACGTGCGTGGGCTTACGCTTTCACCGGGCCGCGCCATCAGCGACGACGGCACGCGCGTCGTCTATGCCGCCGAGACGGCTACCAACACAACGCAGGTCTTTCTCTACGACGGGCGCAACGACGTGGTGCGCCAACTCACCACGCTCGGCTCGCGCGTGACCGAAGTGCCGCTCAACCCAACGATCAGCGGCGATGGCGCGCGCGTCGCATTCGCCGCCCGCCGCAATGTGGTGGGTGGCAACAGCGACGGCAGCGTCGAGCTTTATAGCTACGACGTGCCCGCCAATCGCTTTACGCGTCTCACGAATGCGCCCGCTGGTGCTACAGCTGAGGTTGTTTCGTCGCTTAACGATGACGGCACGCTCGTCGCCTTCAACTTCCCGCGCGTGCTGTCCGGCGCGGTCGCGGACAGTGATCTCGCCAACGACTCGGAGATTTACCAGGCCGACATCGAAGCGCGCCCGCCATTTGCGACCGACCTGCGCGTCACACACGGCGCGGCATTCGGGCACGAGCCGGGGGTCTTGAAGCCCGCCGCGCCCGATCAGATAGCCGTCGCTACGGGCCGCAATCTCGCGCTCGTCTCGGCGCAGACACAGCGCCAGCCGGACGGTTCTTTCCCGCGCGCCTTTGCCAACGTGACGCTCGCCGTCAACGGCCGCGCGGCCGAGTTGCTCTACGTCTCGCCCACGCAGATCAACTTCGTCGTGCCGCCCGACACCGAGCCGGGACTCGCGACAGTCGTGGCGCGCAACCACGATGGTTACGAAGCGCGCGGCACGGTCACAATCCTGCCGGCCGCGCCCGGCATCTTCACGGAAGCGGGCGACGGCACGGGCGCGGCCATCGCGCTCGAAGCCACGTCTTTTTTACGCACGCCGTTTGATCCGATTGACAGTCAGAACAACCCGCGCCGCCTGATCATCTTCGCCACCGGCGTGCGCCGTGCGAGTACTTTGACAGTCTCAATCGGCGGCCGTTCGTTGACTGTCGAGACCGTCGCGCCCTCGCCCGGTCTGTCCGGGCTGGATGAGATTCACGTCGCATTGACGAGCGCGCTGCGCGGTGCAGGCGTCGTGCCGGTCGTCGTGCGCGCCGACGGACGCGACAGCAACCCGACGACGCTCCAGTTCGGCGGCGTGCGCCGCGCCGCGAGCATCATCATCACGCCCGCGCAGGCGCGCGTCGGCGTCGGGCGCACGCAGCGTCTCGTCGCTACCGTGCTCGACGAAGGTGGCGCGGAGATCGTCGGCGCGTCCGTCGCTTTCACTTCCAGCGCGCCGGAGATCGCGAGCGTTGATGCGGGCGGCACTGTGCACGGTCTAAGCGCAGGCGCGGCGACCATCCGCGCTTCTTCCGGCGGCATCGGTGCGACGGCGCAGATACAGGTCTATCCGCTCACGCTCGTCATCAACGAAGTCCTGGTTGACCCGCCCGACGGCGCGGCCGGCGATGCCAACCGCGACGGTGTACGCAGCGCCGCGCAGGACGAGTTCGTCGAGATCGTTAACGCTTCCGATCAGGACTATGACATCGGCGGCTATCAACTGCTCACGCGCACGAGCGGCGGCGCGGACACCGTGCGCCACACGTTTGCGGCGGGCACGGTTCTGCCACCGGGCACGGCCGTCGTCATCTTCGGCGGCGCGCAGGCAGCGACCTTCAACTCGAACGATCCGGCGTTCGGCGGCGCGCAGGTCTTCACGGCTTCGACCGGCGGGCTGTCGCTCTTAAACGGCGGGAGCACCGTGACGCTGCTCGACGCGGGCGGCGCTCTGATCGAGCAGATGAGTTACGGCGACGGCGAGAATCTGCCCGGCGACCGCGATCAATCGCTCACGCGCGCGCCCGACATCACGGGCGACTTCGTGCCGCACCAGCAGGTCGCCGACAGCGCCGGCCGCCTGTTTTCGCCGGGTACGCGCACAGACGGCACGCCCTTCAGCACGACCGCGCCCGTCGCGCGCGTCGCCGTCGAGCCTGCGAGCGCGATTATCGAGCCGGGCGCGCAGCAGCAGTTCGTCGCGCATGCTTTCGCCCAAGACGGGCGCGAATTGAGCGGCGTCATCTTTCGCTGGCAGACGAGCGACGCGGCGGTCGCCACGATTGACGCGCAGGGCTTGGCGCGTGGTCTCGCCGTCGGCGCGTGCGAGGTTACGGCGCAGGCGCGCGGCGTCCGTTCTTCGCTCGCGCAGTTGACAGTGCGCGAAACGCCGCCCGTGCTGACGCGCATCGAGGTGACGCCGAACACGGTGACGCTACCGACCGGCGTGCAGCAACAGTTCACGGCCCGCGCCTTCGATCAGCGCGGGCGGGAGTTGAGCGGCGTCGCGTTCGCGTGGGCGACGGACGATCAGAATGTCGCCGCGATTGATCAGACCGGGCTGGCGAACACGGTCGGGCCGGGCGCGACGAGCATCAGCGCGTCGGCGCAGGGCGTGACGGGGACGGCGATGCTCAATGTCGTCGCGCCGGTGCTGGTCATCAACGAGGTCTTAGCCGATCCCCCTGACGGCGCGGCGGGCGACGCCAACCACGACGGCACGCGCAGCGGCACGGACGACGAATTTATCGAACTGGTCAACGCCTCCGCCGCCACGCTCGATCTGAGCGGGTGGACGATCCGCACGCGCTCGCTCGTCAATCTCAACGAGACGACCCGGCACACGTTTGCGGCGGGCACGACGCTGGCCGCGGGCGACGCCGTCGTCATCTTCGGCGGCGGCAGCTTCGAGCCGAGCAATCCCGCGTTCGGCGGCGCGCAGGTTGGCGCGGCGTCGAGCGGCGGGCTGGCGCTGACGAACGGCGGGCTGACCGTCGTCGTGCGCGACGGCGCGGGCCGGCCCGCGGCGCAGTTCGCATACGGCACGGCGAACGACGACTTCGGCGGCGACTCCGTTAATCAATCCATCACGCGCGCGCCCGACGTTACTGGCCTCTTCACGCGCCACACGCTCGCGCCGGGCGCGGGCGGGCGCAGGTTCTCGCCCGGCACGCGCGCCGACGGTTCATTCTTCGTGCCTCGCGCGGGCCGCCTGACGCGCGTGCAGCTTACGCCGACGAGCGCCAGCGTCACGGTCGGCAGTGCGACACAGTTCACCGCGCAAGCCTTCGATCAGTATGAGCGCGCCCTGCCCGGCGTCACCTTCAACTTCACTTCGAGCGATACGAACGTCGCCGCGATCACGGACGTGATGACAGACAGCGCAGCAGGGCGTGCCACGGCTACTGTCACAGGCCGGGGCGCGGGCACGGCGCAGATCAAAGTTGACGCGAGCGACGGTGTTAGCAGCGTGCAGAGTAACGAGGCCACGTTGCAGGTCATGCTGCCGCCGCCTGTCGTGCAGCGCGTAGTCGTCAGCCCGGCCAGTGCGACCGTAAATCGCGGGCAGGCGCAGCAGTTCGTCGCGCAGGCGTTTGATCAGTTCGACCAGCCCGTGCAGAGCGCATCGTTCAGTTGGACGACGAGCGACGCGCAGGTGGCGACCGTGAGCAGCGACGGCTTGGCGCGCGGCGTCGGACTGGGCACAGTTAATATCGTCGCCACGACGCCGGACGGCGTAGGCCACGTGGTCTCCGGGCAGGCGACGCTGACCGTGCGCGTGCCGCTCGTCATCAACGAGATTCTCGCGGACGTGCCGCCGGATAACGCGAACACGCCGAGCGTCGAAGGAGATGCCAACCGCGACGGTGTGCGCAGCAGCGATGACGATGAGTTTGTGGAACTGCTGAACAACTCGGACGCGCCGCTTGATCTGTCCGGCATCGTGGTCGCCGATGCCAGCGCCAATCGCTTCACCTTCCCGCCGAACACGACGCTTGTAGGGGGGAACAACGTCGTAATTTTCGGCGGGGGCGCGCCGCCTGCGCATGACGCGGCGTTCGGCGGCGCGCTTCTCTTCACCACCGGCTCGCTCAGCCTGAACGACGGCGGCGACACGGTTATCCTGAAGCTACCTGCGAGCGGCGGCAACACCGTGATTGCCACGCAGAGTTACGGCACAACCGCAAATGGGACGCCGCCCGCGCCGAATGATCAATCGCTGACGCGCGCGCCCGATGCTGAAGTCGGCAGCAACGGCGGTGGCTTTGTCGCGCATGGCAATGCCCCCAACGCGGACGGGCGCGTCTTCTCGCCCGGCACACGCGCCGACGGCACGCCCTTCGGTGCACCGGCCATCACTCGTATCGAAATCACGCCAACGTCTGCGCAACTCGACATCGGCGCGCGCCAGACCTTCAGCGCACGCGCATTTGGCCAGATGAACGGGGCGGAGATCGAGGTAGTAAACGTCTCGTTCGTCTGGGACGTGAGCGGCGCGAGCACGGCCTTGGTCGCGCCGCTCACGGGCACGAGTACCGAAGCCACGGCGCAGTCTGCCGGCACGACGACCGTCCGCGCGCGGGCCGGTGGGCAGCAGGCCGCGGCCACGCTGAAGATCAACCCGCCGCCGCCGGTCTTAACACGCCTCGACCTAACGCCGGTCGCCGCCACGATCATCGTCGGGCAGACGCAACAGTTCACCGCTCGCGCCTACGATCAGTTTGACCAGCCTTTCACCGGCGCAAGCTTTAGCTTCAACTCCGACAACACGGCCGGCGCGCGCGTGGAGACAACGACCGACAACGGCGACGGCAGCGCCACAGCAACCGTCAGCGGGCAGGCTGTCGGGTCGGCGCACATCACGGCGACGGCGGTGGCGGGCACTACCCACGTCAACAGCAATCAAGCCACACTGACTATCAACCCGCCGCCGCCAGTCGTGCAGCGCGTCGAAGTCGCTCCTATACGCGCCGATCTCAATCGCGGGCAGACGCAGCAATTCACTGCTCAGGCTTTCAACCAATACGGCCAACTCGTGCCGGACGCTTCCTTTACGTGGACGACGAGTGCCGAGCAAGTTGCCAGCGTCAGCGCGGACGGACTGGCGCGCGGTCTCGCGCCCGGCACGGCCAATATCATCGTCACGACGCCGGACGGCGCGGGCGGGATGGTCTCAGGCCAGGCCGCCTTGACTGTATCCGTCCCCCTCGTCATCAACGAGATACTGGCCGACGTGCCGCCGGATAACGTGAACACGTCGAATGTCGAAGGCGACGCCAATCGGGACGGCGTGCGCAACAGCGGCGATGACGAGTTCATCGAGCTGCTGAACAATTCAAATGCGCCCGTCGATCTGTCTGGCGTCGTCATCGCCGACGCGGTGAGCAATCGCTTTACTTTCCCGGCCAACACCACGCTCGGGGGCGGTCGCTGCCTCGTCGTCTTCGGCGGCGGCAACTTGAACGCGGCCGATCCCGCGTTCGGCGGCGCGCTTATTTTCAAGGCCAGTTCACTCAGTCTCAACGACGGCGGCGACACCGTCACCGTCAAGCTGCCCGCGAGCGGCGGCGACATTTTGATCGCGGCGCAGAGTTATGGCAGCGGCGCGAGCGACGCGCCGCCCGCGCCGAGCGATCAATCGTTGACGCGCGTGCCTGACGCGGAGACGGGCCAGCCCGGAGGCAACTTCGTCGCGCACAGCAGCGCCACGAACGCGGGCAATCGGGTCTTCTCGCCAGGCACGCGCGCCGACGGTACGCCCTTCGGTGCGCCGCCGCTCACGCGCATAGAGGTCGCGCCCGCCGCCGCGCAGCTAGAGATCGGCGCGCGGCAGAGTTTCAGCGCGCGTGCCTTCGGCAGCGTGAACGGCGCGGAGATTGAAGTCACGAACGTCTCGTTCATCTGGGACGTGTCCGACGCGACCAAGGCCACGCTCGCGCCCGCGACCGGCGCGAGCACGACCGCGACAGCTTCGGCCGCCGGGACTGTAACCGTCCGTGCACAAGCTGGCGGACAGCAGGCGACGGCCACTCTGACCATCAATCCACCGCCGCCCGTACTGACGCGCGTCGAGTTGACGCCCACCGACGCCGCTATCAACGTCGGGCAGACGCAGCAGCTCATCGCCCGCGCGTTCGATCAATTCGATCAACCGTTCACCGGCGCGACCTACAACTTCACTTCCGACGCTTCCGCCGTGGCGGCGGTCGAGTCCGTGACGAACAACGCGGACGGCAGCGCCGTCGCGTTGGTCAGCGGTCGCAGCGCCGGCACGGCGCACATCAGCGCGACGGCCGCGAGCGGCGCGAGGAACGTTACAGGCAACACAGCCACACTCACCGTCAATCCGCCGCCGCCTGTACTGACGCGCATCGTCGTCTCGCCTGCCGCCGCGACCGTCGCAGCCGGCGAGACGCAGCAGTTCACGGCGCGCGGCTTCGATCAAAACGACCAAGAGGTCGCGGGGCTGACGTTCACTTGGGCTTCGAGCAATCCGAGCGTCGCCATCATCAACCAGAGCGGGCTGGCGACGGCCATCAGCGCGGGCGACGCGCAGATCACCGCCGCCTCCGGCAACGTCACGAGCGACCCCGCCGCGTTGAGCGTGACCGCGCCGCCCGTGGCAAGCGCCGGCCAGGTCATCATCAACGAGGCGCTCGTCGCCTTCGCTACGTCGAGCACGCAGCCGCGCAGCGATTTCGTAGAGCTTTACAACACGACCGGGCAGACGCTCGACATCAGTGGTCTCGTCGTCTCGTTCCGCCCCTCCGGCAACAGCAACACGCCCGCCACCGTTGCCCTGCCAGGCGCGGCGGGCAGTCGCATAACGCTCATCCAGCCGCACGGCTATTTCCTCGTCGCAGGCGGCGCGGACACCTTCGGCGTCGCGGCGGACTTCGACGCGCACACGGCGGGGTTTGATCTGAATAACACGACGGGCGGGATCAAGCTTGAGTTGAATGGCGTGAAACTGGACGGGCTGACGTATCAGGGCGGCAGCACGCCGCCGGTCTCGACCTTCGTCGCATACGGCGAGGGCACGCTGCTCACCTTCACCGGCGGCACGACGAACGATCTGATCCGCAGCCCGAACGCCACCGACACGAACAACAACGCGACCGACTTCAGGCGCAACGGGGCGGTGGCGAGCGTGACGCCGAAGGCGGCGAATCCTTAGATGGGTTAAATATGCGGCGAGGCAATTCACCACAGAGGCGCAGAGGGCACGGAGGGGGCACGGAGGCTTGAGCGGCGTTCGAATTAACAATGTGACTGAGGGGATTATCGGCGCTGCGATTGAGGTGCATCGGTCGCTCGGGCCAGGCTTACTGGAATCGGCTTATAGTAAGTGCCTCTGTCGTGAGTTGACTGTTCGTGGCGTGCGGTACGAACGTGAGTGCCCCCTCCCGCTAACGTATAAAGGGATCAAGTTAGACTGTGGCTACCGGATTGATCTACTTGTTGCCGGAGTAGTAGTTGTCGAAGTCAAAGCTGTAGAATCTCTCGCCCCCATACATGAAGCGCAGCTTTTGACCTATCTGCGTCTCGGCGGCTGGCCCGTCGGCCTACTTATTAACTTTAACGTTGAACTGTTGAAGCAAGGTATTCGCCGCAAAGTGCTTTAACTCTGTGCTCCCTCTGTGCCCTCTGTGCCTCTGTGGTGAAACCCTTACCGCACACTCAATCCGAGACAGAATAATACCTTCTTACTTAATCACTCCCGTCAACGGACTCGACGCACTTGCATAAAGCCGCTTCGGCATCCTGCCGGCGAGGTAAGCCAACCGCCCGGCCTCGATGGCGAGGCGCATGGCGGTGGCCATCTGCGCGGGATTGCGCGCCTCGGCAATGGCCGTGTTCATCAGGATCGCGTCCGCGCCGAGTTCCATCGCTATCGCCGCGTCGCTCGCCGTGCCGACGCCCGCGTCCACGATGATCGTCGCGTCGGGCAGTTGCTCGCGCATGATCGCCAGGTTCGCGGGGTTCTGCACGCCGAGGCCGGAGCCGATGGGCGCGGCGAGCGGCATGACGGCGGGGCAGCCTGCGTCCAGAAGTTTCTTCGCCATGATCAGATCGTCCGTGAAGTAAGGCAGCACGACGAAGCCTTCGCGGACAAGCGTGCGCGCGGCGGCGAGCGTCTGCTCGTTGTCGGGGAAGAGCGTGGTTTGATCGCCGATCACTTCGAGCTTGATCCAGTCCGTGCCTAGCGCCTCGCGCGCGAGCCGGGCGGTGCGGACGGCGTCCTCGGCCGTGTAACAGCCGGCGGTGTTAGGTAGGAGGGCGAGCGCGGGGTCGAGGTGGTCGAGGAACGATTCGCTGCTGCGGTCGAGCGGCACGCGGCGCACGGCGACCGTCACCATCTCCGCGCCCGACGCGCGGTGCGCCGCCTTCATCTCGTCAAAGCTGCGATACTTCCCCGTCCCGATGATCAGGCGCGACTGAAAGACACGCCCCGCGATCTCGAACTTGTCTGTAGTGGCTGTTGCGACTGTGGACATAGTAGGTGCTGTCTGCGCCTTAACTTTACAACGCACCGCCTGAAAAGCAAATCGGGCCGGCGCGAAACTCAGCCGCATAAGGACAGCCGCAACCGCCGCGCCTCTTGGATGTCGCGGCGGTTGCGGCTCTATTTATCAGCGCGGGCGCTTATGGCCGCCCAAACCTGAGCCGGTACTCTGCTGAGTTCAGAAAGCCGTTGACCATCGTGCGGATGTCGCCCGCTTGCAGCACCCTAAGCCACGCTTGGAAGCCCGCCGGCTCTGGCTTCCGGCGCAGGTAGCCGTAATACTGCATGCCGACGAAGGCATTATTGAACTCCGCCGCATTGACCTGATCCGAGTCCGCGACGGCGCGCAAGACCTGCGCGCGTGTGAGCGAACCGTTGTTGAGTCTGCCGATCAGATCGGCGCTCGTTAGCGTCACCAACTGCGTGCCGTCGGGGTTCGCCGGATCGGGTGTGGTGATCTGCGTCAAGTTGTAGCGACTGAGTAGGGCGCTGACGTAAGCGGCGTTCGACAATCCGCCGTAGGCCGCCTGAAACTCCGGCCGCCCAGTGAAGTTTACGGCTAATTGCGCCTTGCGCGCGAAGACCTGTTCAGGCGTCGCGCCCGCCACGAAACTCATGTCCGCGACGATCTCCGTGTATTCGGGCAAGCGATTGAAGGCCACCTTATAGAAGCGGAAGACGTAAAAGCCCTTCAACTGAAACTCCGGCGAGCCGAAGAAGGACTGACTGACGAGGATGCGATCACACCGCGCGGACGGCGAGTTCGGGTCGAGGTTGTTCACGTCCGGGCAGTTGTTCAAAACATTCAGCCACGCTTGCAAGCCCGCCGGCTCAGGCTCGCGCGAGAGGAAATCGAGATAGTGCTGGCGGACGAAGAAGTCGCTGACGAAGATCGGGTTGGGCGCGGGCGCGGTGTCATTGTCATGAATGGTGACGGTCGTCGTCGCGGGCGCGCCGACGGTTGCCCCGATAGCATTCGAGAGCATGACTTGGAAAGTTTCGTCGCCTTCCGTATGCGCGTCGTCAATGATCGGCACAGTGACGGTCTTGCTAGTCTCACCCGATGCAAAGCTGAGCGTGCCGACAGTCGTGGCGAAGTCGCAGCGCGCGTAAGCCGAGCCTTGATTGTTCGTCGTGTCTGCGCAGCCGACGGTGAACGTGTCTGTATCTACCGTCCGGTAGTCAACCGAGACGGCAGGAGAGGTATCCCCCGCCCTCGTCACTGTCAACGTAATGCGCCCCGCGCCCTCGCCAACTTGCGCGCTGGCGCTGCTGAATTGAACGGTCGGCGGCGGCGGCTCGATGAGTGTCACGAGTTTGCTTGCAGATGTTGGCAACAGTGCGCTCGTGCCCGCGAAGCTGACGACGAGCGGATAAGCGCCGGCCGCGACGCTCGGCGTGAGCGAACAACGGGCCGTGCCCGCTGCGTCGGTCGTACCGGCGCAGGTCTGGCCCGCGAGCGTGAAGCTCAACGAGACGCCACTAACGGCGACGGCGGGCGCGACAGAGAGATCGACGAGCGTGGCGGCGAGCGCGAGCGCCCGGCCGGGCGTGCCGCTCGAAGGACTTTGGTTCGCGCTCAGAAATGCGCTGTGCTGGCCCGGCGTCCACGTCACCTGCGCTTGATTCGAGAAGACCTTTGTGCCGCCGACTTCGGCGGACGCGAACACCTGATCCGTGCCCGTCGCCACGCCCTTGTAAACGAACGTGGCGCGCCCCTGCGCGTCCGCGCGCGCGAGCAGGAGCGTTGGGTTCGCGCCGCTGACGAACAGTGTGACGGGCGTGTTCTCAGGATTGGCGACGTTCTTAAGCTGAGCCGTGAAGCTCACGCTCGTGCCCTGCGCGGGCGAGGGCTGGACGTTCTCCGGCGTGAGCGCGAGTTGTGGCACGAGGTTCGTCGGGATGAGGCCGCACGTCCCGTCCGCGTTCGTCAATCTGATCACGCGTTCGCTCTGCGTCGCGTAGAGACAGCCTGACGGGCCGACCGTGACGAAGTCGCCGCGCGAGCCACCGGTGTAGATGTCCGTGCAGCCCGCGGCGCAGGGGACGGCGGGCGTGTCGGGCAGCAGGCTCGTGTCAATGCGCGTGATGGTGCCATCGTTGCGGTTCACGTAGAGGAAGGGTTTGGCCGGGTTCGCGGGGTTCGGCTCGAAGGCGATGCCGTCGGGGTTGCCGGGCAGGAGGGCGATGAGGGTCGGCGCGCCGGGTGTCTGCGCGTTCGTGCCGGTGATGCGGTAGATGCCGCCCTGGCGCTCGGCCGCGGCGTAGAGCGTGCCGTCGGACGAGAAGGCGATGCCGTCAAAGTCGCCCTGCAAGTAAGTGGTCACCGTGCCGGGGCCGGCGGCGAAGTTCGAGACGCGGCTGATGCCTTCTGAGCCGGAGACGAAGAGATCGCCGCTCAGCGGATCGACGGCCAAGGCGAAATTAGCGCCGCCGCCGAAGTGCGCGACGGTGCGGACGACCGCGGCGGTCGAGGGGTTCACCTCCACCAGGTTGTTGCCGTTGGCGAGCACCGCGTAGAGGCGGCCGTCGCGCGTGAACGCCAGCCCCGCGAGGGACAGGCCGAACTGCGCCGGGACTGTGCCGACCAGCGTCGCGGGGCCTGCCGTGCCGCCCTGCTGGCCGAAGGCGTAGAGGTTGTTGTTCTGGTAATCGCCGACGAGGAGCGTGCCGTTCTGGTCGAAGACGAGGCCGATGGGGCCGATGTTGGTGAAGCAGTCGTTGGGGAAGTTGCCAGCGAAGGTCGAGACGGCGTAGCCGGACGCGGCTTGGCCGATCCCGTAGCGCCCGAAACTGGCGCAGAAGCCGGAGGCGTTGACGAAGTTGACCGTGGCGCTGCCCGGCACAGGCAGGCTGCCGTCCGTCACGTCCACGGCCGTGTAGGTCACGGTCTCGGCCTTGACCGAGACGGCTGTGAACGACACCTTGCCCGTTGCGTCGGTGGTCGCGGTCGTGCCTGAAATGATCGAGCTGCCGTTGCCCTGCGAGAGGAGAATCTCCTTGTTCGGTGACGGGTTGCCGTTGGCGTCCTGTAGCGTCACCGTGATCGTCGTCGTGTCGCTGCCGTTCGCATTGACAGTTGTCGGAGTGGCGCTGATGCCGCCGGCCGCGGCCGGGCGCTCGATAAACGCGACCTCTACCTGCGTCTGCAAAACGACGCCGTCGGTTGTGTCGGTGGCCGTTAGCGTCACGATCTCTGGCGTCGTGTCTTTGATCGAGAAAGTGACCGCGCCGTTTGCGACGTTAGAAACACCGCTCGCCGGAGTGATCGTGGCGTGCGCGCCCGCGTTTGCCGTGAGCGTAACCGTCTTGCCGCTGACCGTGTGCCCGTCCGTATCGCGCAGGCGCACGACGACGAACGCTTCCGACGTGCCGTCGGCGATCCCGCCGTTCGGTTCAGCGGCGACCTCTGAGACAGAGGCGCTGACAGCACCCGCCGTCTTGCCGGTCAGCGCGCGGTGGATCAAGTTCAGGTTGGGCGAGCCGAGGCCGACGTGCTGGAAGTCTGTGCCCATGCTCGCCGCCGTGTGGAAGGCGTTGGTGTTGCCGAGCGGGTAGAGCAAGGGGTTAAGCTCGCCGAGGTTCTGCCCCTGCGCCTGATTCAAGAGGGCGACGTAAGCGGCCCAGAGCGGCGCGGCCAGACTCGTCCCGCCGTAAAGCCCACCGGTCGGGCAACCGCCCGCGTCCGCCTGACAGATGTCTACCCCTTTCGCGGGATCGGCGTTGAGCGAGACATCGGGCACTGAGCGCATCGCCGCGCCGTTGAAGCCATTCTGATAAGCGGGGCGGCCGAAGAAACGGCTGACGCCGAAGCCGCCCGCGCCGGTGGGCGGCGTCTGGCTCAAGCCGTTCCAGAACGACTCGTTGCTATAGGTCAGCGTGGGGCCGACATCGAGCGACGTGCCGCCGACGGCTGTGGCGTGCGGGCTGCTGGCGGGGAGGCTGGCGGTGTTGGCGCTGCCGTTGACGCACGCGCTGCCGAAGTCGCCCGTCGAGTTGAGCACGGTGATGCCGGCGGCGGCGGCGCTCGCCAAGACCGAATCAATGCTCTGCGCGTCCGCGAGCGTCGCCTGGTCTTCGCAGTAGACCCAACTGTTGCTGATGACCGTGACGCCGTCGCCGATCATACGGTTGAAGAGTGTTTGAAAGCTCGTCCGAATGCCGCTGAACGGCGCGTCGTAGACGGCCACCTGCGCGCCGGGCGCGTTGGTCATGACGGCGACGATGTCCATCAAGACCTCGGACTCTTCGGGCCCTAACTGCGCGCCGCCGTTGACGTGCACCTGCGTCAGTTGATTGATGCGCTCAGGCGGGCTGTCAGTGAGCGCGAGGTAGTCGCGGATGTCGTTGAGGTTGAAGGTGTCGAACTCAAGCAGACCGATCTTCTGCCCCGTGCCGTCCACGTCGGCCCAACGAACTACCGCCGGCGACTGCGGCTCGAAGGGCCGCGCCGACAATAAGCCGGCAACGAACCCACCGCTGCCGGACGCACCGCTGCCGCTCGGCCCGTTGCCCCCGTTTTTGCCCTTCTTGGGCGGCTCGGTGATACATTTCGTATATAGATTCCCCCGCGCGCGCCGGGCATAATACTCGCAATCTACATTGCCAAATGCGCCAGCCTTACATTTTTTGTAGTCCGGGTCCCAGTTCTCCGCGACGCGAGACATCAGGAAGCAAACGTCCATCTTGAACTCTTTTTGGACACTCGAACTAGGCTGCGCAAGATTTGAGAGGCCGACGACCGCCTGCACATAGGGAGCAAGCTCGACTGGCACAACCGGCTCGCGGTCGTTGGCGTAGAAGGTGCGGTCGCCGCTGCGGTACTCGCCGATCCGCACGCCGAACGCGTCTTCGGCGCTCTGCCGCGTCCCGCGCACCGTCAGCGTGAGCCGGTTCTCGGAGCCTTCCAACACGCGGAAGCCTTTGCGCCGGAGCCACGCGCTCACTTCGTCGTAAGCCTGCGGACTCGGCCCGAAGCGGTCGGCTTGCGCGCGCGGGCTGAGGTAATGGCGGTACGCGGGCGAGCGCGGGTCTTGCACGTCGCGCAGGAACGCCTCGAAGCCCGGCTGGTCGGTGCGGTTGAGCACGACGGTGAGTGCGAGCGGGCTGGTGTTGGCGGCCCTTACGTCGAGTCGCTCGGCGCGCGCCAGCGCTTCCGGCACCGCGCCGCCGCGGCGCACCAGGCCCGCGCGCACGTCGCCGTGCTGCGCCGCGGCGACGCCAGAGGAGTTCTGCGGCACATCTGTTACGCGCTGCCGTTGCTCAGGTCGCGCTGCGGTTAAGGCGTCGGAGGCCAGGGGCGCAGGCGCGTTAAGGGCCCTCGCGGTGCGCGGGGCGGGGTCGCTTATCACTCGCGGCGCGTTGTCCGGCGCGAGCAGGAACAGCGCGGCGGCGAGCGACAGGGCGAGCAGCAGCAGGGCGCGTGCGTGACGTATGAAAATCATGGAGGTACGTCCTTGTGTGCGGGCGAAGAGATGACGGAAGGAGAGTCGGTCGCCGACACAGCGCCGCGTCTGAAGCGGCCTGCTCGCGGCTCCCTGTGACGATGCCGATACAGGCGACGACCGGCGGGCGCGGTGTTTCCGGGGACAAGCGAAACAACTCCTCTACGGCAAGGGCGCGAGCCGAGACCGACTCGCGTGCCGGCGCGCAGGCGCGACCCCTGCGGCCGCTAATGACTCAGCCATGCCGCGGGAGTTTAGTCAAGGACGCGCGTGTAAGTCCAGAAGAAATGCGCGCGGGCGCGGTTTCTTGAGCGCAGTCGGGCGCAAGACGGAAAGAGGCGGGCGGTTGCGTAAAACCGCCCGCCTCGTCCGGCGTCTCGGCTGCCGTTCAGTTCTGACCCGCTCAGACCTTGCTCGTGACCTTCGAGCCGTTCTCAGTCGGGAGGTTGAGGCGTTCGCGGAAGAGGTTCAAGAGGAGCAGCGTGCCCAAGCCGCCTGCGCCGTCGCCGCCGCCCGAAGCCATCACGTCGGGCGTGATGCGGACGCCCTTCTCGCCGATGACCTTCAAGGTCTCGACGAGCGCGACGCCCTGCGGCCCGAGCGCGTTGACCTGCTCCTTGTAGGCGACGCCCTGCGCCTCGCCCATCAGCCGCACTTTCTCCGCTTCGGCCGTGCCGGTCGCGCGGATGTAGTGCGCCTCGCCTTCGCCTTCGGCGCGGCGCTGCTCAGCGCGCTTGGCGGAGATTTCGACGCCGACGGTCGCCGCCATCAGGTCGCGCTGGTTGTCGGCATGCGCGCGCGTCTTCTCAAGCTGGATGCGCTTCTCCTCGGCCTCGCGCTGCGCGTCGAACATGTTCTGGCGCTGCTCGGCGAGAATCTTCTCGGTCTGCGTCTTCATCAACTCTTCCGGCAGGTGGATGTGGCAGATGAGCACGTTGACCACGTCCACGTGGTACTTCAACAGGTGCGCGCGCACGCGCGCTTCGGCGCGCTCCTGCTCCTCGTGCCGGTTTTGCAGGTACGCCATCGCCGAAGACTCCGACGCCTGGTTGCGGAAGATCGAGTCGATGAGCGGGTGCATCACGTTCTGGATCAGCCGATCAATGCCGCCGATCTTGGCGACCATGAAGGGCGCGTCCTCCGGCTTGACGCGGAAGACGACGCGCACCTCCAACTGCATCGTGAAGCCGTCTTTCGAGATGACCTCGAACGGGTTGAAGGTGTTGACCACTTCGCCCGCCGTCCACTCGACCGTCTGGTTCGTCGTCGGGATGATGATCGGCGTGATCGCCAGCGTGTTCACGTAGTAGCGACCGGGGCCGACCACGGTCTCCTGTATGCCGCGGTAGCCTTCGGGCACGACGTAAGCCTCGTGCGCGCCCTCATCGAGCCGGCGGTCGGCCGGATCGCCCGTCATCAACTCGGCCTTGATCTCCTCCACCGTCTTGCTGTCCTCGATCTTGTCGAGCCGCGCGGCCGACTGCTCGGCCTGCTCCTGCTCCTCGCGCTCCATGCGCTGGCGCACCTTGCGCGCCATCTCGCGGCGTATGTCGTCGCCGGGGTCTTTGCCGACGTTTGAGACGACGACCGCGACCTCGCCCGGCTTCACTTCCTTCGCCGTCTCAGGGATGACTTTGAAGAGCAGCGGGTTGATGTAGTACGTGCCGGGCAGCAGTATGTCCTTCTGCGGCCCGCGCTGCCCGCCGCGCCCGATGAACTCGTGCCCGTCCTGAAAATTGTCGTGCCCCTCAACCGGCGTGGCGACGTAGTCGCGCGGGTCAAGCGGCGCACCGTCCAAGGCCTCGACCAGACCGATCTGATTCTCGCTGATCACGGTCGCGTCGTAGAGACGCACGGAGAAGAGACCGGGCTTGACGACATTCGCGTCCTCGATGCTCAAGGAGTTCGTCAGGATGCGGTACGTGCCCGGCGTCAGGATGTCCACCTGCGGCCCCTTCTGCCCGCCGTGCGCGATGAACTGCTCGGCGTTCTGAAAGTTGACGTGCCCTTGGATGGCCTTGCCGAGCAACCGCCCGGCGTCGAGCGGCGCGCCGTCCGCGGCCGTGATCACGCCGACTTTGCCCTGCGGGATGGTCGTCGCCTTCGAGACGGAGACGCGGAACAGGTAAGGGTGAATCGGCCACAGGCCGGGCGGGAGCGTGCGCAGTTGGATGCCCTTGACGCCGCCGCGCTTGATGAACGCGATGGGGTCTTGGAAGTTGTTGTGCGCGTTCTCGGCGCGGTCGGGCGCGAAGATGCTGCCGGGCTGCATCGGCTCGCCGTCCACGGCCTCGACGATGCCCATCTCGTCCGAGCCGATCTCGATGAGCGGCACCGTCTTGACGATGCGCTCGGTGAACGGGTTCAGGAAGTGCAGTCCGGGCTTGAGCACGTCCGCCTGAATGCCGACCTCGCCTTCCGTGGCGACGACGCGGCCGGGCGGCATCTTCGCGCCCAGGTAGCGCCGCTCTTTGATCGCGATCTCGCGCGCGCCGACGCTGACGAGTACACGGCGCAGGCAGATGAGCAGGAAGATAAGCACGATGCCGCCGATGATGAGCAGCGGGAGGTAGGAGAAAAGGTCTATGTTCATGTCACTCCTCTTTCGCTAACAACTAAGTCTGACCATACACGCGGGCCGCGCCAGTCCGCCGACGGCGCACGAGTCTAAATGCCATCCGGCTGCACCGCGCGGCCGTCCTCTTGTGCCGGCGGTGCGCCCTCGCCGGACAGTTCGTTGCGCAGGCTCGCGAGGCGCTGTTTGAGCACGAAGCCCGCGCCGCTGCGCCGCGCGTCGGACGAGATCGCCCAGTACTGACTGTCAATCAACTCTCTTAGTTCCGTCCCGGTGAACTGCGGCAGTTGCCCGTTCTGCCAGAACAGACCGGCGATCTCGCCGGCCTTGCGGAACGTGTCGGGGTCGTCGGAGATGGCCGCAAGGTGCAGCATCGTCGCAGTCGTCGCGCGGTCGGGCGTCTCCTGCCACACGGCGCTGTAGACTTCCGCCAGCTCGACGCTGCCGCGCAGCTCGTTGTGCCCTTTGATGTAGGAGACGAGCGCGCGCAATTTGTCGTCCGCTTTCGCCGCGCGCTCGACGAATTCGTTGAGCACGACGCGGTAGAGCGCCGCGTCGCCCGTGCGGTGCGCGTCTTCGAGCGCGGACAGATCGGCGGCGGCGGCGCGCGCCTTGAAGGCGGCGCGCTGTTCCATGTAGCTGTGCGCGGGCTGTTCGGGCAGCGAGCGCGCGCTCGCGTCGAGCGCCTCCTGCGTGTCGGCGAAGAGGCTGCGCGGCAGTCGCTGTTTCAACTCACGCTGCGCGCGCCCCGCTAAGAGTTTTTGCTGCCGGCGATAGACGACGAAGGCGGAGGCGGCAAGCAGGACGAAGATGATGATGATGAGAGTGGCGATCAAGGTTCACGCCTGGCGCACCTGACATCGGCGTTCCGGCAACTGAACTGCGGCACGGCGATGCGGGCGACGGTCGATCACTAATTACGTTCTCCGCCCCGGTCGGGTTTCTAAAATCGCGGGCGGCGTGGGCGAGGCGCGCGCAAGTTTAATGCTTCAGTGTGCAAGATGGAAGGCTGAGCCAATCAACCGAGTGAAAAGCTTAAACCACGAAATCACACGAAACGGCACGAAGCACAGACAAAAATCTCGCCTTGGAGTTATTCGTGTATTTTCGTGTGATTTCCTGGTTTCTCTGCATTAGTCATTCCCCAACGTCGGGCGCGACTCAGAGTAGTTAATTGTCGCCGCCGCCGACGAAGTGGACAATCTCGATCTGGTCGCCTTCCGCGAGCAGCGTCTCGGCCCAGCGCGCGCGGCGGACGACTTCGCGGTTGCGCTCGACCGCCAGCCGCTCCGGCGCAAGCCCCAGGTCGGCGAGCAGGTCGCTCAGCGTCAGCCCCTCGCGCAGCTCCTTCGGTTCGCCGTTGATCTGGACGCGCAAGCCGCCGCTCCTCGTCTTTAGTGGTGGATGGCGCGGCGCAACTCGGCCGCGCAGTCGTCGGCGACGGCGCGGATCAGGACGGCGGCCCGCCCGGTAGTGAAGCGCGGCAGCCACGCGTGCACGAGCGCCACGCCGTCGGCGTCCGTCTTGCTGCGCAGGATGAGCGGGCGGAATTCCGAGCCGAGAATCTTGACCGTCACCGCCGCGTCCGGCACGGCGACACGGTTTTCCACGGGGCCGCGCCCGACGCGCACGCGGATCGTCACCACCTCGCCCGCGCGAAACTCTCGCTCTTCGAGCAGACTCAGGTGCAGTGCCTGCTCCGCCTCGACGTGTAAGAATTCCGGTTCTTCAACTTGCGCGGCAGGCGGCGCGACATTTACATCTGCGACCGGCGGCAACACGTTGACAGGCAGGTCGAACGTCTGCGCGTCGGTCGCAGCACCGGCCAGGACGTGCTCGACTTCCGCAGGGGCAGACTCCGGCGCGACGACTTCTGGCTGCGCGTGTACGGTCTCTGACTGTTGCAGGCGCTTCAGGTCTTCGATGCGGCCGGCGCTGATGGCGGCGCAGATCAGCTTGTGCTGCCGTTGCAGCCGCTCGGCGAGCACCTGTGCGTCGAAGCCGGCCGCGACGAGATCGCCGTAAGGCGAACGCTTGCTGGCGAGGATTTCGCCGCCGACGTAGATGAGCGACAGGATGATAGGCGAGCGCAGCCCCTTGTCCTCGGTCTGGACGTGATAGATCGTACCGTTATGCTCGATGTCTGTGTTGAATCCGGTAATCACGGCGCTCTCAGGCAAGCGGACGGTTTGGCTGGGGGTGGCGCGCGGGCGCGTTGGGCGAGCGCCGAACGTGCGCCGTTAAAAACAGTAACACAGCCCTCCGAAGAGGGTCAATCTCCTTGCGCCAGAGGCTTTTGCGTCGCCCCGGCAACTTGCTTGACAGGCTTTAGACCTTGCACTACCATGCGCTTGTTACATGATTCTCAAGCTTTAATTCGCGTTCGTACAGCCTAAGCTGACGGGAGGCCGGTGTGCGTAACTTCGCGCTGATGGATTACCTGCCGATCCTTTTGATGCTCGGCGTCGCGGGCGGCTTCGCGGGCGGCAACATACTGTTGTCGCAACTCGTCGGGCAGCACAAGCCGACGCGCACGAAGCTGATGCCTTACGAATGCGGCAAAGACCCGGTCGGCTCGGCGCGCGAACGCTTCTCGGTCAAGTTCTACTTGATCGCGATGATCTTTATCCTGTTCGACATCGAGTTGATCTTCCTGATGCCGTGGGCGGTCGTCTTCCGCCCGCTCGCAGCCGTGGGCGGGCCTGTCCGCGGCATCATCTTCGGCGAGATGATGTTGTTCATCGCGCTGCTGCTGGTCGGCTACGTTTACGTGTGGAAGAAGGGCCTGTTCGATTGGAGCGAGCGGGCGCGGCGCGAGGCCGAAGCAGAGGCGCGCGCCCTGGCCTTGCAGGAGCGCCACGCGGCCGAGGTTAAACGCGCCGCCTGAAAGTGCGAGGAGGTTTTATGGGTCTCGACAACGTGCTGGCCGAAGCCTTGCCGGAGGTGCTGACGACGAAACTCGACTCGCTCGTCAACTGGGCGCGCAAGTCCAGCTTGTGGCCGGCAACGTTCGGTCTCGCCTGCTGCGCCATCGAGATGATGGCGGTTACGGACTCGCGCCACGACCTCGCGCGCTTCGGCGCGGAAGTCTTCCGCGCCAGCCCGCGCCAGGCCGATGTGATGATCGTCTCGGGCCGCGTCTCGCGCAAGATGGCACCCGTCCTGCGCCGCATCTACGATCAGATGCCAGAGCCGAAGTGGGTCATCTCGATGGGCGCGTGCGCCACGTCGGGCGGCGTCTTCGACAACTACGCCATCGTGCAGGGCGTGGACAAGGTCGTGCCCGTGGACGTGTACATCCCGCGCTGCCCGCCGCGCCCTGAAATGCTGATCCACGCCGTGATGATGCTGCAAGAGAAGATCAAGCGGGAGTCGCTGCGCGACCGCAAGGACGTGCTCGCCGAGGAGGCGCGCGAGGCCGTGCCGCCGGGCACGCTGCCCGCCACCGGCGTCTCCGCGACCAACGCGGCCGCCGCCGACAAGCCGGGGCAGCTAGAGCCTGCGCGCCCCTACACCATCCCGTCCCGCCACGAGCGGCGACGGTCGTCGTGAGGAGCTGTTAGCCATTAGCTGTTAGCTTTCAGCTTTTTGTCTGGTTGCCGTGGTTGAACGATGAAACCAAAGGCTTCCCTTTTCTAACGTCTAGCTAACAGCTAATCGCTAGCAGCTAACAGCTATGGCAGACCTTGAGCGCGAACAGAGTTTAAGCGAGCAGGCGGCGGGGACACCGCTCGATCATCCTGCCCTCGTGCCGCTCGTCGAGGCGCTACGCCAGGAGCACGGCGATTGGGTGGCGGACGTGGTGCAGGCGTTCGGCGAGATCACGGTCGTCGTGCCGCGCGAGCAGATCGTGGCGGTCTGTCGGCACTTGAAGACGACGCCGGGGCTTGAATTTAACCTGCTCGCCGACCTGTGCGGCGCGGATCGCGGCCCCGAAGAGGAGCCGCGCTTCGAGGTCAACTATCACCTGTTCTCGACGACGAAGTTCCACCGGCTGCGCCTGAAAGTCCTGCTGCATGAAGACGACCCGCGCGTCGAGACCGTGACGACCGTCTGGCGCACCGCCAACTGGCACGAGCGCGAGACCTTCGACATGTTCGGCATCCGCTTCGACGGCCACCCCGACCTGCGCCGCATCCTCCTGCCCGACGACTGGCAGGGGCACGCGTTGCGCAAAGACTTCCCGCTGCGCGGCTACGAACCCTACAGCCTGACCTGAGTCAGAGCGGCAGGGTACAAAGATTCAGGCACTTTTCCGGCCCGACCTTTTTATGAGTACGCAGGTTCAACCCAGACTGACCTTAGCCGACCTCGACGCCCTGCCGGATGACGGCAAGCGTTACGAACTGATCGAGGGAGATTTATACGTGTCTCGTGCGCCTCACCTCACTCACCAGGCGGTTATCGGCAACCTATACCACTCACTCCGGGGCTACCTGAATACAAACCCACTCGGAAAGGTCTTTCCGGAGGTGGGGCTTGTGTTGAGTGATCAGGACGCGGTCATCCCGGATTTGGTTTTCGTCACACACGAACGGTTCGCCCGCGCCTACTCTGACGGCAGGTTCGTAGAAGTGCCGGAGTTAGTTGTCGAAGTGATTTCGAGCGGAGCCGAGAACGAGCGGCGCGACCGCAACGTGAAACGTCATCTCTACGGCAAGTTCGGCGCGGACGAGTATTGGATAATCAACCGTGAGGCCGTCACGGTCGAGGTCTACCGTCGCGGCGCGAGCGGGCTGGAGTTGCGGGCGACTCTGGGCGGGCAGGACGTTCTCACGTCGCCCCTGCTGCCTGGTTTTAGCTGTCCGGTCGAGTCAATTTTCGAGGTCTGAACGGATTCGAGAGATGAGTGCCCCAACCACAAATCTGCCGCCGCAGTTCGAGGTGCTGGATCGTCCGCTGGACACGCAGATGACGATCTCGATGGGGCCGCAGCACCCTTCGACGCACGGCGTGCTGCGGCTTGAACTGGTGCTCGACGGTGAGATGGTCGTCAAGTGCGTGCCCGACATCGGCTATCTCCACACGGGGATGGAGAAGCTGTTCGAGTACAAGAAATTCCAGCAGGGGATCGTCATCACCGACCGGATGGACTACCTCAACCCGCTCGGCAACAACCTCTGCTACTGCATGGCGGTCGAGAAGCTGCTGGGGCTGGAGATACCGGAACGCGCGCAGGTCATCCGCGTCCTGATGTGCGAGTTGCAGCGCATCGGCTCGCACATGGTCTGGCTGGGCACGCACGCGCTCGACATCGGCGCGATGACCGTCTTCTTCTACTGCTTCCGCCAGCGCGAGAAGATTCTGAACCTGATCGAGGCCGCTTCCGGCGAGCGCATGACGCCGTCCTACTTCCGCATCGGCGGGCTGATGATGGACTTGCCCGCGGGCTTCGAGCACCGCTGCCGGCAGTTCCTCGACGACTTCACCGCCGGCCTCGAAGAGTTTCACACGCTGCTGAGCGGCAACCGCATCTTCCAGAACCGCACGCGCGGCGTCGGCGTCATCACGGCCGAGGACGCGATTGACTGGGGCGTGACCGGCCCCAGTTTGCGCGGCAGCGGCGTCGCGCTCGACATTCGGCGTGCGAACCCGTACTCGGGCTACGAGACCTACGACTTCGAGATTCCGGTCGAGCAGGGCTGCGACGTGTGGGCGCGCTACATGGTGCGCATGCGTGAGTTGAAGGAGTCGCACAAGATCATCCGGCAGGCGGTGGACAGGCTGAAGCCGGGGCCGGTCAAGGCCGACGCGCCGAAGGTCGTCCTGCCCGACCGCGAGGCGATGAAGACGCACATGGACGCGCTCATCCACCACTTCCTGATCGTCGCCGAGGGCTTCAACGTGCCGGCGGGCGAGGTCTATCACGCCATCGAAGGCTCGAAGGGCGAGTTGGGCGTCTACGTCAAGTCGGACGGCGGGCCGAAGCCGGCGCGCGTGCACGTGCGCGGGCCGAGTTTCATCAACCTCTCGGCGCTGCCGCACATGGCCGAGGGCGAGATGATCGCCGATCTCGTCGCCATCATCGGCTCGATTGACATCGTGTTGGGCGAGATAGACAGGTAGCAAGGCTGCATATGCGCAAGGCCACTCTGACCATCCCCGAAATCGCTTTGATCGGCGGGACGCGCGCCGCGCTCGGCGCGGGGCTGGCGTTGCTGCTCGGCGACAGACTGGGACGCGAACAGCGCCGCGCCGTCGGTTGGACGCTGTTTCTGGTGGGCGTCGCCAGCACGCTGCCGCTGGCTTTGGACATTCTGAGCAAAGCGCCGAACGCGAGCCTTCAGCGCGGGGACTGAATCTTTATGAGTCAACAGTTCCTCCCTAACAATCCGCTGCCGCAGGAGGCGAAAGTGCCCGACGAGGTGGCGCGCTTCTCCCCGGCGGTCGAGGCGGAGGTTGACCGGCATCTGGCGAAGTATCCGCCGGAGCGGCGGCGCTCGGCGATGTTGCCGCTGATGTTCATCGTGCAGCGCGAGCGCGGCTGGCTGGACAAGCCGGGCGTCGCCTACATTGCGGATCGCCTGGGCGTGCGCATCACGGACGTGTGGGAGACCGCGACGTTCTACTCGATGATCAATATGCGGCCCGTGGGCAAGTACCACATCCAGGTCTGCCGCACGCTCTCGTGCAAGATCATGGGCGCGGGACGCGTCACCGAGCAGTGTTCACAACGCCTCGGCATCAAGCCGGGCGAGACGACCGAGGACGGCAAGTTCACGCTCTCCGAGGTCGAGTGCCTCGGCTCGTGCGGGACAGCGCCGATGCTGCAACTCGGTCTCGATTATCACGAGAACCTGACGCCGGAGCGCGTGGACGAGTTGCTGGACGCGTGCCAGCGCGACGAGTACGTGTTTGGCGTGAAGGTGAGATAGTTACCCTACACTCGTGTGGCAAAGAGTAGGACATGAACCACGAAAGCACACGAAACAACACGAACGTACTTGAAAGCTTAGCCCGAAGGTTCTGAATAATATTTCGTGTTGTTTCGTGTGCTTTCGTGGTTAAGGTTTTCTCTCTACTGTTGTTGCGTATTTGAAGCTGATCATCTTCGTCGCTTGAAAGCTATGTTCATCGGTGCAATCGGCTGCGAGCCGCTACAACTCCGGCGCGTCCACCTGGATCATTCGCGCTCGCTCGACGTTTACCGGCGCAACGGCGGCTACGAGGCGCTGAAGAAAGTCCTCAATGGCATGTCGCCGGACGACGTGATCGGCGAGGTGAAGAAGTCCGCCCTGCGCGGGCGCGGCGGCGCGGGCTTCCCCACCGGCATGAAGTGGAGCTTCGTGCCGAAGCTGAAGCCCGGCGAGACGACGGAGTCGCACCCGCGTTACGTCGTCTGCAACGCGGACGAGTCCGAGCCGGGCACGTTCAAGGATCGCTACCTGATGGAGCGCGATCCGCACATGCTCATCGAGGGCATGCTCATCGCCGCCTACGCGCTCGGCGCGCGGGTCAACTACATCTACACGCGCGGCGAGTACCGCTACCTGATCAACATCATGGACGACGCGCTCGCCGAGGCCCGCGCCGCCGGTCTGCTCGGCGAGAAGATCATGGGTACAGACTTCGCGTGCGAAATCTACACACACACGGGCGCGGGCGCGTACATCTGCGGCGAGGAGACCGCGCTCCTCAGCTCGCTCGAAGGCATGCGCGGCCATCCGCGCATGAAGCCGCCCTTCCCCGCTGTGTCGGGCTTGTACGCCGCGCCGACCGTCGTCAACAACGTCGAAACGCTGACCGCCGTCCCCGACATCATCAAGATGGGCGGCGACGCGTGGCGACAACTCGGCACGGAGAAGAGCGGCGGCACGAAGCTCTGGTCTGTGTCGGGCCACGTCAACCGCCCCGGCGTCTACGAACTGCCGATGGGCTACGACGACATGGAGAAGTTCATCATGGAGGACTGCCGTGGGGTAGCCAACGGGCGACAACTCAAGGCGGTCATCCCCGGCGGGTCGAGCGTTTACATCATGCCGGCGGCGGACATCGTCGGCCGTGACGTGAAGATGGACTACGAGGGGTTGGTCGTGGCCGGCTCGATGGTCGGCTCCGGCGGCTTCATCGTGATGGACGACACGGTTGATATTTTTGAATCAACCAAGAACCTGACCGAGTTCTACAAGCACGAGTCCTGCGGCTGGTGCACGCCCTGCCGCGAAGGCACGGACTGGCTCGTCAAAGTCTTCAAGCGTATCGCCGACGGCCGCGGCACGCCCGAAGACGCGCAACTGCTCTTAGACATCTGCGACAACATCGAGGGCAAATCCTTCTGCCCCCTCGGCGACGCCGCCTCTTGGCCGATCCAGTCCGCGATCAAAAAGTTCCCCGAAGATTTCAAGCGGCATCTGACGCCGTTGCTGACTGAGGTTGAGATTCACGCCTGATTTGTTAGTGTAAGGACGGACATGATCTTCAACGTTACGGTTGACAGGGATGAGGACGGCGTCTGGGTCGTCGAGTGCCCTTCTATTCCGGGCTGCGTCAGTCAGGGCAGCACAAAGGAAGAGGCGCTTGAGAACGTCAAGGACGCGATTCGCCTCTGCTTGCAGGTGCGGGCGGAGAAGGGCTATCCGTTGACCATCGAAACCCGGCAGGTCGAGGTTGCCGCGTAATGGCTTCGCTACCTGTTCTGAGCGGGCGCGAGGTTGTCAGAGTGTTTCAGTCATTTGGGTGGGAGGTCGCGCGGCAGAGCGGCAGCCACATCATTATGACTAAAGAGGGAGAGGCGGTAACGCTCTCTGTTCCGGATCATAAAGAGGTGGCGAAGGGCACGCTTCGGAGTCTGATTCGCGCGGCCAATCTCACCGTCGATGAATTTGCCGCGAAAGTATGAAAGCGCACCAGAATTATTAACATGGCAGAGTTAATTAAAGTTACGATCAACGGCAACCTTTACGAAGTCGAGAAGGGCGCGCGCCTGATTGACGTGTGCCGCGAGAAGGGCCACGCCGTCCCATCCTTCTGTTATTACGCCGACCTCGCGTTGCAGGCTTCGTGCCGCATGTGCCTGGTGCGCATCGAGAAGATGCCGAAGCTGCAAACGTCCTGCACGATCACCTGCACGGACGGCATGATCGTTACGACGGAGAGCGAGGAGATCGAGAAGGCGCAGCGGGCGATGGTCGAGTTCCTGCTCGCGAACCACCCGCTCGACTGCCCCGTGTGCGACCGCGGCGGCGAGTGCGAGTTGCAGGAGATGGTGTTCGACTGGGGGGGCTTGGAAGAGCGTTTCCGCGAGAAGAAGAATTACGCGCCGGAGAAATTCTTGTCGCCCATCGTCGCCAACGACCCGCAACGCTGCATCCTGTGTAAACGCTGCACACGTGTCTGCGACGAGTGGATGGGCGAGGACGCCATCGAGGCGGGCGGGCGCGGCGCGCACACCGTCATCGGCACTTACGACGGCTGGCTCAACTGCTCGCAGTGCGGCAACTGCATAGAGGTCTGCCCGACGGGTACATTGCTCGACGCGACCTACCGCCACCAGGCGCGGCCTTGGGAGTTGGCGCAGACGATCACGACCTGCACGTTCTGCTCCGACGGCTGTCAACTCTCGCTCGGCGCGCGCGCGGGCGAGGTGATGCGCGCGGTCGCGCGCGACCGTTATGTGGACGGCATCAACGGTGAATTCCTCTGCATCAAGGGGCGCTTCGCGCACCCGTTCGTCAACCACGCCGAGCGCATCAAGACGCCGCTCATCCGCTACCGTAAAGGCGGGCGGCTGATCCCCGCGACGTGGGACGACGCGTTGGGCTTTGCAGCCGAGAAGATGCGCGCCGTCGGCGAACAGCACGGCGCGGACGCCTTCGGCATCGTCGGCAGCCCGCGGCTGACGAACGAGGCGAACTACGCGCTCTTGAAATTCGCGCGCGAGGTCATCGGCACGGATAACTTCACGGCGGCGGACGCCTTCTCGCTCGCGCCCTTCTTTGCAAACTTAGGCGCGCCGCTCGCCACGCACCGCGACATACGTTTTGCCAGGACGATCATCCTCATCGGCGGCGAGCCGGAAGAGTTGCAGCCGCTAACGGGCAAGCAGATCAGGCAGGCCGTCAGGAACGGCGGCGCGCGGCTCGTCATCATCAACAGCGTCCCTGTTCGGCTGAAAGAACAGGCGGCGCAGTTCGTCCACATCAACGCGGGCGCGGAAGACGCGGCCGTGCTGGCACTGGCGGGCGCGGCAGACGACGAGCTGGCGGCCGGCAAACTCGGCGTCGAGGCGCGCGCCCTCGCCGACGTGCGCCGCGCGCTTGAGGAGACGCAGGGCGACTGCGTCCTGATGTTCGGCGGCGAGTTGAGCGCGGCGGCGCAGGTCGCGCTCGCGCAGTTGCCGCACACACTGGGTGCGCGCGAGGGTCGCCGCCTCCTGCTCCACCCGCTGCCGCTCTACAACAACAGCGTCGGCGTCCACGACATCGGGCTGATGAACGGCCGCCTGAGCGTCGCCCAATTGCTCGATCAAGCCGGGCAAGGCTTGCGCGCGCTCTACGTGGCGGGCAGCTTCCTGCCGGAGCATTTAAGCGGACGCAAGGAGGCGCTCAGCCAACTCGATCTCGTCGTCGTGCAGGAACTGTTCGAGACGGAGACGACCGCGCTCGCCGACGTGGTCTTCCCCGCCGCGTCGTTCGCCGAGACGGACGGCACGTTCACGAACAACGCGGGGCAGGTGCAGCGCGTCCGCCAGTCGATCCCGCCCGTGTACCAGGCGCGACCCGACTGGATGATCACGGCCGCGCTCGCCAGCGCGCTCAACGCCGACTTCGGCTTCCAGATGTCCGCCAGCGCCGTCTTCCGCGAAATCTCCGAGCGCGTGCCCGCTTACGCGGGCCTGCGCTACCCACTGCTGAAAGACGAGAGCCGCCCCGTGCAGGCGCAGCACGCACAGGCGGGCCAGCGCGACACGGCGGACGCGATGAACGAACTGCGCCAGCGCGTGCGGAATCTGCCGGCCACAGGCAAACGCTTGACCGAGACGCCGCCCATCGGGCACGAGCTATTCAAGCCGGGCACGTTGACGAGCAAGACGCCGCAGTTCCCGCTGCTCTACGCCGGTAACCCGAAGCCCCCGACCGTGCTCATCTCGCCGCTCTACCAACTGACGGTGGACGAGAACCTGCGGCACGTCAGCGCGGTCGCGGGAGACTGAAAGAAGGGATGAAGGATGAGGGATGAGGGATGAATAAGAACGGATGAATGCTTTTCTATTCATCCCTCATCCCTCCGCCCTCCGCCCTGACTTGCTATGGACTGGCTTAACAACCTTGTCGGGCCGACGGCGGCGCGGGGCATCCTGCAACTCATCGGCATCAACGTCGCCTTCGTCGTGGTGTTGATGATCGTGGCCTATACGGTGCTGGCGGAGCGGCGCATCCTGGGCTTCATCCAAGGGCGCTTGGGGCCGAACCGCGTGGGGCCGGGCGGCATGTTCCAGCCCTTCGCCGACCTGCTGAAGTTCATCTTCAAGGAAGAGATCGTCCCCGACAAGTCCACGCGCTTCGTCTACCTGCTCGCGCCGATGCTGGCGATCACGGCTGCCTTGATGCCGATCATCGTCTACCCGTTCGGGCCGGAGATCACGATCCCGTTCACGCGCATCACGTTCCCGCTCGTCGTCACGCGCTTCGACGTGGCGCTCCTGTATGTGCTGGCGATCACGTCGGTCGGCGTCTACGGCATTGCGCTCGCGGGCTGGTCGTCGAACAACAAGTACAGCCTGATGGGCGGTCTGCGCGCGTCGGCGCAGCTCATCTCTTACGAGTTGTCGCTGGGGCTGAGTCTGGTCGGCGTGGTGATCCTGTCGAGCACGCTCGACCTCTACAGCATCGTGGAGCAGCAGGGCGGCTGGTACGGGCTACGCTGGAATATCTTCCGCTTCCCCGCCCCGCAGGTGATCGGCTTCGTCATCTACATCATCTCCGCCATCGCGGAGACGAACCGCGTGCCGTTCGATCTGCCGGAGGCGGAGACAGAACTGGTCGCGGGCTTCCACACGGAGTACAGCGCCCTGAAGTTCGCGCTGTTCTTCATGGCCGAGTACGTCAATATGTTCACGGTCTCGATGCTGGCGACGACGATGTTCTTCGGCGGCTGGCAGGGGCCCGGCGTGGCCGCGTTTCCCGCGCTCGGCATCGTCTATTTCTTGGCCAAGCTCGTCTGCTTCCTGTTCCTCTACATCTGGCTGCGCGGGACGCTGCCGCGCTTCCGCTTCGACCAACTGATGAACTTCGGCTGGAAGTTCCTGCTGCCCGTCGCACTCCTGAATCTGATTCTGACCGCGACGGTCGTGTTCTTCTTCGGCGCGTAAGGGCTGTATCGCGGCTTCGATCATGTCGGACTGGCTGACTTACATCATATTCTTCCTGCTCGCCGGGCTGGCGGTCGGCTCGGCCGTCGCCGTCGTGGCGCAGCGCAACCCGCTCTACAGCGCCATCTCTCTGATCGGCGTCTTCATCGCGCTCGCCGGCATGTACCTGACGATGGCCGCGCCGTTCATCGCCGCCGTGCAGATCATCGTCTACGCGGGCGCGATCATGGTGCTCGTCGTCTTCGTCATCATGCTCCTGAACGTGGAGGAGGAGGTCAGGCGACCTCTGCGCCTGCGCTACCTCGTGCCCGTGGCGGTGCTCCTGGCGGCGGTGTTCTTCGCCGAGGCGGCGTTCATTCTCTATTTCGTCAACGACGCACCGGTCGCGCCGCCCAGCCCCGCGGCCGCGGTCAACCCTTCAAGCGTGGGGCTGACCGCGTCCATCGGCGCGGGTCTGTTCACGACCTACCTGCTGCCATTCGAGATCACGTCCATCCTGATCCTGATGGCGCTCGTCGGCGCGATGTCGCTGGCCCGGCGCGCAGCGGTGAGACCCGGCGATCTGGTCGTGCCCGGCGCGGCGGTGCTGACGGCGCAGACCGTCAACCCCGCGCGCGTCGGCGACGCGACGCCGGTCAGGGCGGAGACGACCGCGGAGGCGGCGGCACTGACGGGCCTGTGGGACAGGGCAACGGAGAGGGGGGACGACGAGTGATTCCGCTGTCCTGGTATCTGGCCGTCTCGGCCGTGCTGTTCACCATCGGCGTCGCGGGCGTCATCATCAAGCGCAACGCCATCGCCATGTTCATGTGCATCGAGTTGATGCTCAACGCCGTCAACCTGTCGCTCGTCGCCTTCTCCAGCTTCTTCCGCGACGTGTCGGGGCAATTGTTCGTCTTCATCGTGATGACCGTCGCCGCCGCCGAGGCAGCCGTCGGTCTCGGCATCATCCTCGCCGTCTTCCGCAACCGCGAGTCGCTCGACGTGGACGACGCGAGTGTGTTGAAAATGTGAGGAGCTGTTAGCGATTAGCTGTTAGCTTTCAGCTTCTGGTCTGTAGCTAAAGCTAACAGCTAATCGCTAACAGCCAACAGCTAACCTATGCTCCGCTACATCATCTTCGCCCCGCTCGTCGGCGCAGCCGTGAATTGGCTGGTCGGGCGGCAACTGCTGCGGCGCGGCCGGACGAACGAGGCGCTCGTCGGCGGGATCGCATGCGCGGCCGTAGGCGTCTCGACCGTCGTGGCGTTCATCGCGGCGTTCAAGGCGGGCGGCGCGCTGCACCTGGGCGAGGCGGCGAACACGCAGCCGGTCTTCGATCACCTGTGGACGTGGATACAGGTCGGGCGCTTCCGCGCAGACTTCGGGCTGGCGATGGATCGGCTGAGCGGCATCTACGCGTGCTTCATTACGTTTGTGGGCTTGCTCATACACGTCTTCGCCATCGGCTACATGCACGGCGACAAGAGCTTCTACCGCTTCTTCGCCTACCTGAACCTGTTCATGTTCATGATGCTGACGCTCGTGCTGGCGGACAATCTGCTCTTGATGTTCGTCGGCTGGGAGGGCGTCGGGCTGTGCTCTTATTTGCTGATCGGTTACTACATTGACCGCAAAGAGGCCGGCGACGCGGCGAAGAAGGCGTTCGTCGCCAACCGCGTCGGCGACTGGGGCGTCGTGCTCGGCATCATGCTCGTGTTCGCGCTGACCGGCTCGATCAGCTTCTTCGACAAGCCTGCGGCCGCGACCGGCGGGACGGCCGTCGCGAGCGCGCTCAACACAATCGCCGCGCTGCCGGTCGAAGCCTTCTCGTGGCACGCGCTCTTTGCGGGCGGCGTCACGTCGGCGGCGCTCCTGCTGTTCATCGGCGCGACGGGCAAGAGCGCGCAGATACCGCTCTACGTCTGGCTGCCGGACGCGATGGCGGGGCCGACGCCCGTCTCCGCCCTGATCCACGCGGCGACGATGGTGACGGCGGGCGTCTACATGGTCGTGCGCTGCTCGGCCATCTACACGCACGCGCCGACGGTCATGTTCATCGTCGCCATAATCGGCGCGGCGACCGCGATCTTCGCGGCGACGATTGGCCTCGCGCAGAACGACATCAAGAAAGTCCTGGCCTATTCGACCGTCTCGCAGCTTGGCTACATGTTCCTCGCCTGCGGCGTCGGCGCGTTCGTCGCGGCCATCTTTCACGTGATGACGCACGCCTTCTTCAAGGCGCTCCTCTTCCTCGGCTCAGGCTCGGTCATACACGGTATGCACCACGAGCAGGACATGCGGCGCATGGGCGGCCTCAGGAAGTACATGCCCGTCACGTTCCTGACGATGTGTGCGGGTTGGCTCGCCATCTGCGGCATCGTGCCCTTCGCCGGCTTCTTCTCGAAGGACGAAATCCTGTGGCGCGCGTGGAGCACGACCGCGACGGCGATCCCGGCGGGCGCGGGCAAGGCCCTCTGGTTCGTCGGCGCGGTGACGGCGCTGCTGACCGCCGTCTACATGACGCGCCTCATCGTGATGACCTTCACCGGCGGCGAACGCTTCCGCGAGGCGCATGCCGGCGGCCAGGCGGACGACGCGCACGCCCAAGCCTACGACAAGGGGCACGCGCCGCACGACGCACAGCACACCTCTACCGCCGTCGGCCACGACGACGAGGCGCACGGCGCGGCGCACGCGGCGGACGACAAAGACGCGCACGCGCACGAGGCCCAGCACGGCCCGGTCGAGCCGCACGAGTCGCCGTGGGTGATGACCGTGCCGCTGGCGGTGCTCGCCGTGCTGTCGCTCGTCGGCGGCTGGGTGGGCATCCCCTACGCGCTGAGCGGCGGGGCCGTGCCGAATTATTTCGAGCGCACACTTGAGCCGGCGGTCGCGCACGCGCCGGAGCGCGGCGGCGCAGCGCACGAGGCGACCGGCGCGGGCCAGCCGGCCGAAGGCGCAGAAGCGCCGCAGTTGCTCTCACGCGAGCCGCAGCACGTGGATGGTGCGTCGCCGCTCTCGGTCGGCGAGGGCGCGGCGGGCGAGCCTGCGCACGAGCGCGTGCCGACGGCCGCGGAACTCAGTCAGGAGCGACTGTTCACCGGCATCTCGCTGCTCGTCGCCGTGCTCGGCATCAGTCTCGGCTATCTCGCCTTCAGCAAGCGCCCCTTGCGCGCGCTGCCGCGCCTGCTGGAGGAGAAGTATAGGGTGGACGAGTTGTACGACGCTGCGATCATCAACCCGATCAAGTATGTCTCGCGCGAGGGGCTGTGGAAGCTGTTTGACGTGGGCGTGATTGACGGGCTGGTGAACGGGCTGGCGCGGGCGACGCGCGAGGTGGGCGACGCCGTGCGCCGCGTGCAGTTCGGCTTCGTGCGCAGCTACGCAGCGATCATCCTGCTCGGCGCGCTCGCCGTCATCGGCTACTTCGTTTACGCGGCCGTGCCGCACCTGATCCACTAGAGACTCATGGAGCGATACCTGATCACGATCCTGATTCTGCTGCCGGTCGTCGGCGCAATCCTCGTCGCGCTGCTGCGCAGGGGCGTGGCCGAGACGCGCTGGCTCGCGCTCGGCTTCTCGGTCGTCAACTTCGTGCTGTCGCTCCTGCTACTCCGCGGCGACGCGGCGGCCGGCACGTTCCGCTTCGTGCAGGACGTGTCGTGGATCGGGCAGATCGGGGCGCGCTACCACGTCGGCGTGGACGGCATCAGCCTGTGGCTCGTGCTGCTCACCACCCTGCTCGTGCCCATCTCCATCGTCTCGGCGTGGCACGCGGTCGAGCAAAAGCAGGTCGCCTTCTACACGTTCCTGCTGCTCTTAGAAAGCGCGATGCTCGGCGTCTTCGTCTCGCTCGACCTGCTGCTCTTCTACCTCTTCTTCGAGGCGTCGCTCGTGCCGATGTACTTCCTGATCGGCGTCTGGGGCGGCGAGCGGCGCATCTACGCGGCGATCAAGTTCTTCATCTACACGGCGGTCGGCAGCCTCCTGATGCTCGTCGGCATCATCGCGCTCTATTACCACTTCGGCACGTTCGACTACACGCTGATGCTGCGGGCCATCACGGAGGGAACGGCGCAAGCCTATCCGGGGCGCTGGGAGTTCTGGCTGTTCGCCGCCTTCGCGCTCGCCTTCTCGATCAAAGTGCCGCTCTTCCCCTTCCACACGTGGCTGCCGGACGCGCACACCGAAGCGCCGACCGCAGGCTCAGTCATCCTGGCCGGCATCCTGCTCAAGATGGGCACATACGGGCTGATGCGTTTCAACCTGCCGCTCTTCCCGAACGCCGCCAGGGAGTTCGCCGGGCTGATGATCACGCTCGCCGTCATCGGCATCATCTACGGCGCGCTGGTGGCGATGGTGCAGCCGGACGTGAAGCGGCTCGTCGCCTACTCGTCGGTTAGCCACATGGGCTTCGTCGTGCTCGGCCTCTTCTCGTTCACCGAACAGGGCATGCAGGGGTCGCTCTACCAGATGCTCAACCACGGCGTCTCGACCGGCGCGCTCTTCCTGATCGTCGGCATGATCTACGAGCGCCGGCACACGCGGCTCATCTCCGAGTTCGGCGGGCTGTCGCAGCCGATGCCTTGGTTCGCGACCGTCTTCGTCATCACGTCGCTGTCGTCGGTGGGCTTGCCCCTGCTCAACGGCTTCGTCGGCGAGTTCCTGATCCTGCTCGGCACTTGGACGGCGGGCACGGTCGGACTGCTGCGCCACCCTTACGTCGTGACGATGCTCGCGGCGACGGGCGTCATCTGGGCGGCGGTCTACATGCTCTGGATGTTGCAGCGCGTCCTGTTCGGGCGCGTGACGAACGAGAAGAATGCGGGGCTGCGCGATCTCAGTTGGCGCGAGCTGGGACTGCTCCTGCCGCTGCTCCTGCTGATGCTCTACATGGGTGCGTACCCGCGCCCGTTCCTCAGCCGCTCGCAGGCGAGCGTCAACGACGTGCGCACGCGCGTCGTCGCGCCGCAGAGTCGCGGGACGGTGGCGGAGAATAGGTGAGCAGAACGTTTTTGCCGTCGGTCGCAAATCATGGAGCGGGCTAAAGACATGAACCACGAAAGCACACGAAACGACACGAAGCAGATCACACGAAGATTGGCGTCTTCTGTTTCGTGTTGGTTCGTGTGATTTCGTGGTTATATTCTCCGGTTAAATAATGAGCTCGATCAGATTCACTCATCTATTATGCTGCGCCGTGTTGCTGCTGACCTGCGCGGTCGCAACCGCGGCGCAAGCTGCCGCCGGCAGCACCGCCGCGTTCAAGGTGAAGCTGAAAGGCCTGGACGGCAAGGTTTATGACGTAGCGACGATGCGCGGGGAGGTGGTGCTCGTCTCGTTCGGCGCGACGTGGTGCAAGCCCTGCGAGTGGGAGTTGACCGCGCTCGAAGAGTTGAAAGAGGAGTACGCCAAAAAGCCCGTGCGCTTCCTGTGGGTCAGCGTGGACACGCGGCAGCAGGCGTCGGACGACTGGGTGCGGCAGTACGCGAAGGCGCGCCACCTGACCATGCCCGTCCTGCGCGATCCCGACTTCGAGGCGTTCGGGCAGTTCAGCCAGCGCGTGCGCCTGCCGATGGTCGTCTTCTTCGACCGCGCGGGCGCGCTCGCCGCCACGCGCACCGGCATGTCGGCCGACCCCATCGAGTACAAGAAGCACATCCGCGCCCGCCTGGACGCGCTGCTTGCCGCTGGGAGCGCGGGCGTCCCGCCCGCCGTGAGCGCGCCAGCGCGAATAACTGACGCGGTGAAGCCCTAGTTTGCAAGATCACGAAACCTTTTAGCGTGCTGGCGCACGCTCGGCGGGCGCGCGCGCCCGCGCTCCCGGCAGAGACGTTGAATGATTCCGATGGACTACATGCTGGCACTACAGACGCTGCAAGCGCCCAACCCGGACGTGAATTTCACGCTGCTCGCGCCGGAGTTGATCGTCTCCGTCGCGGGCGTGCTCGTGATGCTGGTTGACGCCTTCACGCGGCGCGAGGATCGGCCGTGGCTGACGGGCGGGCTGTCGTTGGCGGGTCTGCTGGCAGCGGCTGCCTCGTGCGTGTGGCTGTGGCGCGTGCCGCCGGGCTTGCGCGAGGCGTACAACGGCATGATAGTGCTCGATCAGATGCGACTGTCGTTCACGCTCGTCTTCATCGTGGTGGCGGCGCTGACCGTGCTGCTCTCGATGATCTGGGTCGAGTGGGAGCACCTGCCAGCGGGCGAGTTCCATTCGCTGCTGCTCTTCGCCACGGTCGGCATGATGCTGATGGCGGCGGGTGGCGATCTGGTCATCATCTTTCTCGGCCTCGAACTGCTTTCGATTTCGACCTACGTGATGGCCGGCTTCCGCCGGACTGACCTGCGCTCGAACGAGTCGTCGATCAAGTACTTCATCCTCGGCTCGTTCTCGTCCGCCTTTCTGCTCTACGGCATCGCGCTCGTCTACGGCGGGACGGCGACCGTGAGCGGCGCGGGCACGACTAACCTGCGCGAGATCGCCCTACGCATCGGCGACCCCGCGCTGCCCTACCCGGCGCTCGTCTACGCGGGCGCGGCGCTGCTGCTGGTCGGCTTCGGCTTCAAGATCGCGACCGCACCGTTCCACGTCTGGACGCCGGACGTGTACGAGGGCGCGCCGACGCCCGTGACCGCGTTCATGGCGGCAGGGCCGAAGGCGGCCGGGTTCGCCTCGTTCATGCGCGTCTTCCTCTTCGGCTTCCCCTTTATCGCCGCCAGCACCGCCAAGGCCGCGCCCGTCCACGACGTGTGGCTGGGCGTGCTCTACGTGCTCGCGGTGCTGACCATGACGGTCGGCAACCTGGCCGCGCTCGTGCAGACGAACGTCAAGCGCATGCTCGCCTACTCGTCCATCGCGCACGCGGGCTACGCCTTGGTCGGCTTCGTGGCGGCCGGCGCGACCACGGATGAGGCGCAGCAGCGCGAGGCGGTCGCGGCCGTCGTCTTCTACCTGCTCTCCTACGCGGTGATGAACCTCGGCGCGTTCGCCGTCGTTACGCTCATCGCGCGCAGCGGCGACCGCCGCACGGAGATCGAGGACTACAACGGCATCGGCTTCCGCGCGCCCGCGCTCGCCTTCGCGCTGACGCTCTTCCTCCTGAGCCTGATCGGCATCCCGCTCACCGCCGGCTTCATGGGCAAGGTGATGGTCTTCCGCGCGGCGCTCAACCTGTCGGGCTTGAGTTGGAAGTACACGGCGCTCGTCGTCGTCGGCGTGCTCAACTCGGCCGTCTCGGTCTACTACTACCTGCGCCTCGTCGTCGTCATGTTCTTCCGCGAGCGCACGACCGCCTGGACGCCGCCGCGCGTCCCCGCGAGCATCGCCGTCGCGCTCGTCCTGACCGTCCTCGGCATCTTCTACCTCGGCCTCTTCCCCGGCCGCGTGCTCGAAGCCTTCCGCAGCACACAGGCAACAGTAGCAAGAAAGCAGTGACAAAGCCGTGAATCGTGAATCGTAAATCGTGAACAGATGTATTAGACTATTCACGATTTACGATTCACGATTCACGGCTTTTATGTCCGCATCAGACGCGCTGGCGGAAGAGATCAAGGAGGCGCTGGGCGACGCCTGGCTGCCGCGCCTGTACCGCGAGCGCATCCTGCCGCTCCGCACGCGCTCCTTTCAACTGCCGGCGGCGAAGGTGAGGCCGGCGGAGGTCGCCGTGCAGCACACGCTGCTGGGCGTCGAGTTGAAGGTCGGGCGCAAGCGTCTGTCCTGCCCCGATCTGGCGACGGCACGCTACCTGGCAGTCTTCGCGCGGCTCGGCGCGGCGGCCGTCGCCGTCCCCTACGACATCACGCGCACGTCGCCGCTCGCGGACGAGCTTGAATCTTCGTGGCAGCGCATGTTATTGCTCATCGAGCACAGGGCGGCGGGGCGCAGCCCGGCCCTGCGCGCGCGCGTGCGGCGTGTGCTCGCCGACGCGGCGCGGCGTGAGATTGCAGAGGCGGGCGCGGGCACAGCCGTGCCGGAGTTTAACCAGAACACGAAACAACGCCCGCGCCGCGCGTGAGCATCAGACGGACGTGCCGGAGGTCGGGTGACAGGCGACGAGAAAAGCCTTATCCTGTCACCTGTCACTTGTCACCTGTCACGGTTTTTCAGAGGACGATGCAGGAACTAGAGCAAACAGGGATCACACCGATAGATCAGGCGGAGCCGCTCCCCTTCCCTTTCAATCAGCGCACCTACTGCCGCTACGAGCCGATTGAGAAGCGCATCCCGGCGGCGCGCGTGCTGATCGTGGACGACCTGCTGCGCGACCGCGACGATCTGTCCGACGTGGCGCTCGCCGAGTGGGGGCGCAGGACGGACACGAACCTGCAACGCGAGCGCAAGATCGCCGGCATGGCCGTCGCGAACATACGCAACAACGTCGAGCGGCTCGTGCGGCAGCCGGAGACGGAGGTGGCGCACCTGTCGGAGGTCGCCGCGGCTGCCGCCGAGTTTCGCCCCGACGCCATCGTGCTGAGTGGCACGCTCAGCGACTTCGATCTCTACAGCCCGGCGCTGCTCGACAGGTTCGCGCAGTTCATGCGCGAGACGCGCACGCCCGTCTTAGGCATCTGCGGCGGGCATCAACTTGTGGGCCTGAGTTTCGGCGCGCAGATACAGACGCTCGACAAGCTAGCGCAGCACGAGAACCGCACGCGGCGGCCCTTCGAGTATCAGTACCGCTTCATCCGCATCACCGACGCCGAAGACCCCATCTTCCAAGGCATTAAAGACCCGGACACGGGGCTGTGGCAGGACTACACGACCGAGGCGCGTATCCTCCGCGTCTGGCAGAACCACGGGCTGCAACTCGACCGCGTGCCCGCCGGCTTCAAGCTGCTCGCCACCGCCTACTTCTGCCGCAACCAGATGATGGTCAAGCGCAACGCCGGGCAGCTCATCTACACCGTCCAGTTCCACCTCGAAAAATCCTTCGAGGACTACGACCGCACCCGCGCCACCCGCTGGGAGCACCCCAACGAATCCCGCGACGGCCGCATCATCTTCGAGAACTTCCTGAAGCTGGCCCTGCAACATGGGCGCTAACGCTTCAACCCGCGCGAAGAAGCACGCCCCCCGCCTGCTCACTTCTACCAGGCACGCGGCTCAGTGCTGATCGAGGGGACTCTTTACGCCGCGCCCGCCGCGGTTCAAGACGTGCGTATAAACCATCGTCGTCCGCACGTCCTTGTGTCCGAGCAACTCTTGTACGGTACGAATATCATAGCCGGCTTCGAGCAGGTGCGAGGCGAAGCTGTGGCGGAGCGTGTGACAGCCGCCGTGCTTATTTATGCCCGCGACACGCATTGCTGCCTTTACTGCCCTCTGCACGGGGGTCTCACTCAGGTGGTGACGGCGCAACACGTCCGCACCCGGCACGCGCGAGAGCGCCGCCGAGGGAAAGACAAACTGCCATCCCCATTCGCTTGCGGCGTTCGGGTATTTGCGCGCTAGCGCGTAGGGCAGCGACGCCTCGCCCCGTCCCCGCGCGCAGTCGTCCTCGTGCAACAGCTTCACTTTCCGCAGGTGCGCTTGCAACGAGGTGGTTAGCGACTCCGGCAGCATCGTCATGCGATCCCTCTCGCCTTTGCCGTCTCGCACCGTGATCTGTCGCATGGCGAAATCCACATCCTTGATGCGCAGGCGCAGAGCTTCCGTTAGGCGCAACCCCGCGCCATAGAGGAGCCCAGCGACGAGCGCGGCCGCACCTTCGAGTCGCGATAGGATGAAGCTCACCTCATCGCGGGTGAAGACAGTCGGCAGGTGCGCGGGGCGGCGGGCGCGTTCCACGCCCTCCAATTGCGGAGGCGCGGGCCGGAGCACGTCGCGGTAAAGGAACAGGAGCGCGCTGAAGGCCGCATTCTGGGTGGAGGCGGCGACTTGCTTGTGTACCGCCAGGTGCGTCAGATAGTCGCGCACCTCGTCCGCGCCCATCTCGCGCGGGTGGCGCTTGCCGTGGAAGAGGATGAAGTGGCGGATGTAGTGGACGTAAGCCTTGTCCGTCTTAAAACTGAGATGCCTGAGGCGCGCGACGTGCCGGACTTCGGCCACCAATTTTGGTTGGTGATTATCCCCTTGACAAAACAGAATAAGACGAGTAGAATGCTCTCACCATGAAGAAAAACTCATTCACTCGCCACCCCAATCATACTCAGCCTTCCATCTTTGAAGTGATGCGGAAGTTCAATACCGAAGAACGTTGCATCGCTCATCTGGCAAACATTCGTTGGCCGCAAGGCTTGCGTTGCATCAAGTGCGATGGTGATAACGTCCACACACTTGAGGCGGAAGGTAAGACAGGCAAACCACGTTATTTGTATCACTGCCGCGACTGTCGCTATCAGTATTCCGTCACGACGGGTACTATCTTTCACGATACACACTTGCCTTTAACTAAGTGGTTTCTGGCTATCTATCTCATCTGCTCCGCTAAAAAGGGCATCTCCGCAAAAGAGCTTCAACGCCAGCTTGACACGTCATACAAGACGGCTTGGTATATGGCGCATCGCGTTAGACTTGCTATGCAGCAAGATGACGATTTTTGTCTGAAGTTTTCGGGCGTTTGCGAAGTTGACGAAACCTATGTAGGCGGCAAACGAAAAGGTCAACGCGGCAGAAGCACCGCCACCAAAGTTCCTGTACTCGGTATAAAAGAGAAGACATCAGGCAAAATCCGTATGCAGGTTGCGAAGGACGTGCAAGGCACTACGCTTGCCAAGTTCATCCGTGAGCACGCCGAAGCAGGTTCGGAGATGCACACGGACGAGTTTTCGGGCTACTTCTGGCTTGACGGTTCGGAATACACGCACAAAGCAGTTAAGCACGCCGACGAATACGTTACCGCCGAAGGCGTTACGACTAATGGTGTCGAAAACGTCTGGTCGCTTTTCAAGCGTGGCATCGTCGGTCAGTTCCATAAGGTCTCTGCCAAATATCTCCCGCTTTACCTTGACGAGTTCGCTTTCCGTTTCAATAACAGGGGCGAATACAACCTCATGGATCGGGTGTTAAAGGGGTGCGCTTAAAATCACGCCGAGGAAAAGGTGAGCCTCACGCACCTTCCGCCCGCCGCTGTCGCATCTCGGCTATCACGTCCTCGGCATTCCTAATGTGCATTCCGAGCGTGGTTTCATTGTGAATGGCAAGCGTCTCCGTCTGCCACGACCGCTGGCGTATCTTCTCTAGCTCAAGGTATCCCCACCTCGGCTTGTCGCCCGGCCGGTAACGCCGCCGCTCGCATTCCTTGTAATACTCGTAGGCCACAAGGTCTGCGGCTTGAAGCGGCACTAGCTTGTCCATCGAACGAAAGACAGGGGCGTCTAACCGGTGTGCCGCTGAATGGTCGCTCTGCTTTACCAAGTCAAACAACTGCATCGAAATGTGCCTGAACTCCATCTGCTCACTAAAGACCATTGCGAGGGTTTCTTCCGTCGGGCTTACGGTGTCTATGTAGTCTGCGCCCGCGACGGCACAAGTCATAAAGGCGAAGTAATAGGGGTCAACGAAATAGCCTTGCTGCTCTTTAGTAAAACTCCTGAAAATGTCCATCGGGATCATCGCGCCGAAAGGCACGGCGTATGTCGTGGCGATGATACGCATTAACTTTCCGTAAAGCTTGCGGCGTTTCAACTCGCTCCAACCTTCAAACGCCTGCCTTCGGTTGGCCCAATCCTTCGCGTGGAAGTGCGGAATCTTGTAGTCCGTAAGTGCCGCTTTCCACTTGGCTTCAAACTGCTCCCAATGACTCGCGGGCGCGAGCAACCCGGCCATGCCGTTGAAACGCTGCTTCTCGTCTTTCGAGTGGCCGGTTTCATCCAGATACGCCGTGAGCATCAACATGAATTTATGCCTGTAGGAGTGCGGGAAAATCGCGCTCGCCAAGTGGCGAACGGGGCTATAAGACTTGCCGCCGCCTCTCCGTCTGGGCCATATTGGTACTACATTATCCGTTTTGTCAAGGGGATAATCGCCTAATTTTTCGTGCGTTGAACGAATTGAGACCCCAGAGCCGTTTGCAGTTGCGTCAGGTTAGATTACTTGTTCCCGCACAAGTAATGAGATAAGCTCGCGCCGGTCAATCAGGGTGCTGCTTTGATTTGAAAGGAGCAGGACAATGAAACCTACGCACCTGGTCGCTTGTCTTTGGGTACTATTCTTTCCGGCGGCCGTATTCGCCCAGACAGTTGAGCGCCCACAGGCTGCGCGGCCCGCGCTGCCGCAACCCGTGCTCGTGTTGGTGGGGACGGAACAGTTTGAAGTCAGCGGCAAGAAGTTTACGCGGTATAAGTACGCGGTGGACAACCTGAGCGTTTATCCGAACGAGTTGTTCGCCGCCGCGCCGGAGTTGCCGCCGTGCGGACTGAACAGGCGGGCGGCGCGCACTTGGGTGGACATCTACGAGCAGAGCGGGAAGCGCCTCAACGGGTTCTGCGCGCTCGGCAGCCACAACGATCTGGGCCAGATATGGTTCGCGCTGGAAGTGGACGCCGTCCCGCCCAGTTGGGTTTACGTCGAGCTGACCGACAGGAAGACGAACACGAAGTACAAGTCGAGCCTGGCCGAGACGACGCTGTAGGCGTTGGGTCAGAGCGACGGGACGTGCTCAATCGTCAACTCCATTAGCCGATCCACCACGGCCTTGAGGTCGCCGGTCTCGCGGAAGACGCGTAGCTGCTCGTCGGCGGACGTGCCGCGTTCGAGGATCGTGTGGACGTGCTCGACTTCGTTGCGCGAGCCGAGGTCGTCGAGCACGGGGTCTACGAAGTCGAGCAGTTCACGGATAAGATCGCGGGTGGGCACTTCCTTCTGCTTGCCGAAATCGATCATGTTGCCTTCCAGCCCGTAGCGGACAGCACGCCACTTGTTCTCCTGAATCAGCATGCGCCGGTACAGGCGGAAGCCCAGGTTGCGTTCGATCAGACGGTCGAGCCGGCAGACGATGGACTGGAAGAGCGCGGCGATGGCCACGGTGTCGTCCACGCGCGTCGGGATGTCGCAGACGCGGAATTCGAGCGTCGGGAAGAATGGGTGCGGGCGCACGTCCCACCAGATTTTTTTCGGCCCACTGATGGAGTTCGTCTTGAGCAGCAACTCGACGTAACGCTGGAACGAAGCGTAGGAGTCGAAGTGGTCGGGGATGTCCGTGCGCGGGAATTTTTTGAAGACCTCGGAGCGGTAAGACTTCAGCCCCGTGTTGACGCCGAGCCAGAAGGGCGAAGAGGTAGTGAGCGCCAGCACGTGCGGCAGAAAATAGCGCGCCGCGTTCATGATGTGAATTTGCCGCTCGCGGTCGTGGATGCCGACATGAACATGGAGACCGAAGATGAGCAGCGAGCGCGCGACCATCTGCAACTCTTCGATGAGCAGCGTGTAATGCGGGTCATCGTAAATCTGCTGCTCACTCCACTGCGAGATCGGGTGCGTCGAAGCGGCGACGATGGCCAAATCCTTCTTGCGCGCGAGCGACGAGACGATGGCGCGCAGGTTCGTGATGTCCTTGCGTGCCTCCTCGATGTTGTGGCAGATGCCAGTGCCGACTTCGATCTGCGCTTGGATCATCTCCGGCTTGACCTGCTCGCCGAGGATCATTCGCCCCTCTTCGAGTATCTCTGAGACGTGCGACTTCAGTTGCCGCGTCTGCGGATCGACGATCTGAAACTCCTCTTCGATGCCGAGCGTGTATTGCTCCATGTTTCCCTCGCGTCCCGTAAGACGGTCTCAAGCCGTGTCGCTCAGGGCCGTGCTGATCGCGCGCCAGTCGGGGGTGACTTTGCCGATGAACTCGTGGCGGACGTGGCTCGCCGCGCTCGCCAGCGAGTGGACGGGGCTGTAGAGATCGAAGTGCACGGCCCACTCGCGCGCGCCCGCGGGCTTGTCCACGTAGAGGAAGTGCAAGACGCCCGCGCCGCGCCCCTTCTCGTAGAAGCCGCCCGTCGTGTCGCGGTGGTTGGCGAAGCGGCGCGTGAAGTCCGACCGGCGCGCGAGCGTCGAGGCGACCACGGGCCACGCGTCGAAGCTCATGCCGACGCCGCCCTCGCCGTACACGTTCGTCACCTTACGCACCACCGACCACAGATCGAGTTGCAGCATCCGCCGCAGGAGCAGCAGGAGCGCCTGCTGCTTGTCCACCGCCAGGCTGTCGAAGGCCGCCTCGTCCGTCGGCGCGCCCCACAGGCCGGCGAGCCGGCCCGCGAGCGCCGCGCGCAGGTCGGGCGCAAGTTCGACCCAGCGCAGCAGCGTCATCTCGTCCGCGCCCATCACCCGTCGCTCCGCGCGAGCGCGCGCTCCATCAGCGCGCGCTCCTTCTCCGGCAGCCCCTGGAAGCGCACGCCGACGCCGCGCCCAGGGTTGCTGTAGACGACCTCCGCGTTCACCACCACGTCGCCCTCGGGGAAAGGGATGCGCACGGTGAGCAGCCCGCCTTCGGGCAGCGCCGCCTGCGTGTTCATGTAGAGGCCGCCGGGGCTGATGTCCTTCGTGCTGGCGACGCCGGTCATGTCAGCGCCGTTGAAGTACACGTCAACGATCAGGCGCGAGCGGTCGTACTGCCGCCGCTCGGCCGCCGCCATCTCTTCCCGCTCAATGTCGTCGCTCATGAGGTTTTCTCGCTGATGATGAAGGTCGGCACCATGCCGCCGCCGGCCGTGACGTTGGCGAGTTCGGTGGACGATAGGCGCGTGAACGCAGAGCCGACGCGGCCGTAGAACAATAGCGGATCGAGATCGACCAGTTGCTCCTCGAACGCGAACGTGCCGTCGTCCTTGAGCGCGGGGAAGGTCTCGCGCGCGGTCGGCACGCGCTCCTGCAACAGGTAGTCGCCGTTCGTCACCGCGTGCCGGAGCGCGTCGTTCCAGACGATCCCGTTCACGTTCCAGCCGATGTAGATGCCGTGCCCGCCGTAGTCGTCGTTCGGCTTCAGGACGAGCCGGCCCGGTTTGCGCTCGGCGTATTCGAGCAGATCGATCTCTTCGTCGTAGTGGCGCGTGCGCTCGTCGCGCACCTTGCGCGTCCAGGGCACGTGCGCGCGAATGGCGGCGCGCTCCTCTTCGTTGAACAGGTGCGCGTGCCGCTCGTCCGTCAGCACGGCGAAGAGCGCCTTCTTGTGGATGAGCTTCGAGCGAAAGCTGTTGACCAGACAGACGGCGCGCGCGCGATAGGCGTCGAGGAGCGCCGGCTGCTCTTTCATGATCGGCAGGTACTCGTTGACGAGCAGCCGCTTGTAGACGATGTCGATCTCGAAGTCGCCCGCGCGCAGGCGACCGCCCGTGAACGCCAACTCTTCGGGCGCGCACACGCGCGCCGGGTAGCCCTCGCGCTCGAAGTATTCGCGGAACAACTCGAACTCCTTCTGCGTGGGCAGCCCCTTGAGATCGACGATGGCGATGTGCGGCGCGCGCTCAGGTTTGCGGCCAAGAAATTCTTCATAGGCGCGCAGCAGGACGCCGAGCAGCAGGTGGCGGCCGAACTGCGGGTGCACCTCGTAGCGTTCGGCGAAGCGGCGCATGACCGGGAGCGCCGAGAAGATTTCAAACGCCGCATCGGCGTAGGCGATGCCGGCGGGGCTTTCGCCGTTGAGTTCGACAAAGCTGTAAGCCTCGTCGGTCAGGAACGAGTCGAGCCGCGCGGTCGGCGACACTTCGCGGTAGCCGGGATCAATGCTGACCAACTCGCGCTCGATGTCCGTCAGCCCCAGTTCGTCAATCAGCGCGTGGTCTTCGACCGCCGCGTCCTTCACCTTCTGGATCGCGCCCCAGACCGTCTCGCACACGCGCCGGACGCGGGCGAAGTCGTCAGCGGCGACGAAGTGTGGGCGCAGGTAGGGCGAGAGGCGGCGACCGCCGAAGATCAGCTTGGCCTGCTCTAGCCCCTCGTCGAGCATGGCGCGCGAGGCTTCCGCCAGTTCTTTGTCTTCGAGCAGCCGATGGTAGTAGGCGACGGCTTCGTGCAGCATGGGAGTTAAGACCCTTCGGGCCCCTGGCGCGCTTGATTATTTTAATGACACGAGCGGGTGGAACGGTCGTTAGCTTAGCACAACTGCGGCGTGCTCAGGAATGGGCGGCGGTTGCGGGTGGTAGGTCGGTTTAAGATTCCGGCAACGGTATTTAACCGCAAAGTGCGCAGAGAGCGCCGCAGAGGGCGCAGAGGGTTTCCTCTTAGCGACCTTCGCGGCCTCTCCGCGTCCTTTGCGGTTAAAATTCTCAACCCGAGCTATCACTCGGCTGATGGCCTGGCGGGCGCTTCACTTCTCCGGCGGGCGCGTGAAGTTGAGCGTGATGCGCTGCCCGTCGCGCAGGACGCCGAGGGTGGAGATGAAGTCCGTGCCGGCGGCGGGCCAGTCGTCAGACCAGCCTTCCATGCCGTTCGCAGGTCGCCCGTTGCACGTCTCGATGATGTCGCCGGTCTGCAAGCCGGCCACACCGGCGCGGCTCTGCGGCGTGACCGAGACGACGAGCAGGCCGGCGCGACCGGCCGGGGGTGCGGCGTCCGGCGGCCAAGTGCTGATCGCCCTGACGCCGTAAGGCAGCAGCCACATCACGGGCAGACCGAAGTGGGCCATGCTCGCAGCCTTGATGCGCGCCTGCGCCGCGCGCAGACGTGGCTGCGTCGCGGCGGCGCGCGCCTGCGAAGCCTTGAGCCGCTCCTGCACCTGTGCCGCCCGCGCCTGCGCGTCGCGCATGCGCGCCTGCGCCGCCTGCAAGCGCTTCTGCTCCTCCGCCCTGCGCGCCTCGCTCAAGGCCGTGCGCAACTCCGCCTCGCACTCGCGCACCTCGGCCTGCGCCTGCCGCGTCTCGATGTCGGCGAGCCGCGCGTCCGCCATCGCCAGCCGCGCCTCGCTCTCGACCAGCCTGAGGTCGGCTTCGGCGGCACGCGCTTCGGCCTGTGCCGTCTCAAGCGCGGGGTTCTGCGCTTCGCTCAGCCGCACGGCGAGGTCGAGCGGCGGGGCTTGCGCCCGCAGCACAGTGAAATTCGCTACCGTGTTGCTGCCGAGTTCCTGCAAGAGCAGCGACATGTCTTCGACGCCGCGCACCTCGTGCTGGCTGATGCGCGCGACGATGTCGCCGGGGCGCAGACCGGCAACGGCGGCCGGCGTGCCCGGCGCGACCTCGGTCAGCAGCACGCCCTGCCGCCGATTGACCAGCGCACGCGCCTGCAACTCCGGCCAGCCGCGCGCGACGAACAGGTTGAGCGGCGTGAGCGCGACCGAATCGCCGCGCGCGCCGAGCCACGGCTGCGGCACGCTCGCACGCCGCGCCAGCACGCGCGCCGACGCCGCGCGCACCGAAGTTGCCGACACCACGCGGGCCGCGCGCGTCGTGCTCTCGTCCACGATGCCGACGAGCGCGCCCGTCTCGTCAAATGCCACGCCGCCGCCCCATTCGGGCGAAGCCTGCTCGACCTCGACCGTGAACTCGACCGGCTTCCCCGTCGGCGACAGTTTGATCTGCGTAAGCTGCCCCGCCGCCTCGCTCATGCTCATATAGATCACGCCCGCCTCGCCGAACGGCGCGCTGCTGCTGGCCGGCGCGGCCGTCGTGGCAGCAGCGGCCGGCGGGGCAGGCGGCGCGGACGTGGTCGCAACGGCGGGCACGGGCGCGATGACGCGGACGTGCTGGCCGACGGCGGGCGGCGCGGGGCTTCGCTCCGGCGCGGGCGGCGCAAGCTGCTCGCCCGCTTCGAGCAGGGACAGCCCCGTGCCCGCGTCGAGGCCGACGAAGCGCGCCTTGAACTCCGTGCCGTCGTTGCGCACCAGCGTCAGCGGCGGCTGCTCCATGCTCACCGGCATGCCGGCCGCGCGGAACCGGCCGGAGAAGTCGAGCAGCTCGGCGTCGGCGCGCGGCAGGCGCGCGATGACGGAACGCCCGTCGGGCAGCACGTAGCCGGCGACGATGTTGGTGCGGATGAACTGCTCGTCGAACGTCCCGGCGAACGGCGCGGCCGGGTGCGGCAGCAGCGCGCGCAACTGCCAGCCGCTCAGCCTGTGTACGACCGCGATCACGGGCAGCCCGGCCAGCGCCGCCTTCGCCGGCTGCACCTTCGTCTGCCGGTTCGGCTGGGCCGGCGACGCGACGATGGTCGTCGCGGTACGCGGCGCGGTCGTGCCCGCCTGCTGCGCGCGCGCGGCCGTGAGCGGCGCGCAGAGGGCGAGCGCCAACGCCAGCGCCAGCGCGCCGTGCCGTGGTGTTATTGCTCTGAGAAAAACTTTGATCATTTGCCTACTGCCACACGGATCACCAGACGCCTTGATCGCTCGTCGCCTTCACCGGCGTCATCTGCGCGCGCCCGGCGAGCAGGTCGCGCGAGCCGAAGGAGACTGCCTCGATGGAGACGAGCCGCGCCGTCCCCTGCGTGTCCTTCAACAGCACCTTGAGCGGCTGGGCCGAGCCTGCGACCGGCACGGGGATCGGCGGCAGCGACGCCACCTGCTCGCCCGCGCCGCCCGCCGTGACAACAGACGTGCCGCGCACGCCGAGGTCTGCGACTTCCTGCGCGGGGGCGAGTGCCGGGCGCGAGTTGCTACGTGCGCTCTCCGTGCGCGCGGTCGCTGCCAGGTGTCTCCTCGCCTTCACCGGCCCGGAAACGGTCGCGCCGACGTTCACAGCAACTTGAGGCGGCGCGCTGACAACTTCAGACGGCATTGGCCGCACGGGCGCGACCGCGGGCGGGGCAACTTGCGCCGTGCTCTGGCGCGTGCCGGGATCACCGCCGGGCTGCGAGGGCTGCGGGCGTAGGCGCAGCAGCACGGCAAAGGTGAGCGCGAGGCTCACGGCCAAGGCCAGCCCGACGGCGCGCGGCGCGAACAGCGAGAAGCCGAACGGCCCGCCCACCGTCTGCCGTGCCTGCATGCGCGCCCGCAGGCGAAACTCGAAATCGGGCGGCGCGGCGACCGGCTCAAGCTCGCTGAGCAGGCGGTGCAGAGACAGCCGCTCCGCCTGGGCCGCGCGGCACGCGGCGCACGCGGACAGGTGCTCGGCGGCGCGCGCGGTTAAACTATCAGGCCGTTGCGCCGTCTCGATCTCGGCTCGACACTGTTGACAGGTCAACATCTTCAGACACCTCACAGATACCCTTGCAGTTTGTCGCGCAAAAAAGCGCGGGCGCGGCTGATGCGCGACTTGACCGTGCCCTCGCTGAGTTCAAGTATGCCGGCGATCTCCTCGTAGCTGCGCTCCTCTATGTCGCGCAGCACGAGCGGGGCGCGGTACTTGTCCGGCAGCGTCGCAATCGCCCGCGCCACGGCCGCGCGCCGCTCGTCCGCCACGAGCGACACGTCCTGCAACGGGCGCACATCAGCCGGGTCAAGCTCGCCCGGCTCGCCCTCCTGCTCGCGCTGCTGGAAGAAGCCCGTCAGCGAGACGAGCCGGCGGCGCTTGCGGCGGCGCAGTTCGCTGATGGCGAGATTCGTGGCGATGCGGTAGATATAGGTCGAGAAGGCGTAGCTCGTCTGGTAGCGGTCGGCGGCGCGGTAGACGCGCATGAACGTCTCCTGCGCCAGATCGACCGCCAGATCGTAGTCGTTCGTCATGCGGTAGACGTAGTTCGTGATCTGGTTGCGGTAGCGGCGCACAAGCTCGGCGAACGCCGCCTCGTCGCCCGTGCGCGCCGCCTCCAGCAGCCCGTGATCCGAGGACACGTCCGCCACGACCGCGCTCCGCGCCGCGACCGGCAGCCCCAACTCCTCGATTGACGACAGCGCACTCATCAGGACAGGCAGGCTCGCCCGCGATCACACGACGGGGTTTGCCCCTGCGACCGCCAAATCGTGTGGGGCGCGGGCCCGCTCCGAATAATTATACACGTCGCCCCGCCCTCGCGGACTTTCACGCCCCGCCCCGGCCGTTTGTTCCACTTCTTCGCGGCCCGCGCGGCGCGCGCCGGCAAAACAATCTTGACAGCCCGGCCGCTTGTAAATATGCTGTGCCTGCTTTGCCGTTACAGTGCCGCGCGCCATTGCAAACGCGCGCCGATGCCCGCCAACGATAGCCTTGTTTCGTTGGGCACTCACAAAACCCCTGACGATGTCTTTAACAGAGGGCTGCTCCCGACCTGCGCGCCGACTGCCCGCGCGCGATCAGCCGACACACTACGGAGCTTGAGTCATGTCGAAACGTAAACCCACGCCGCGCCCGCGCCGCAAGAAGCCGGCCGCCCCCGCCGAGCCGACCACGGGCGAAACCGGGCTGCCACAGAGTAACCCCAAAGGCAAACCGTTTCTGCCTGAGAATCTGGATCGCACGGTCATCGCCATCCCGCTGCTCAAAACACTGCGGGATGAGGAAGAAGCCGACAACATCGGTGCGCCGAAAGCGCCCAAAGTACACAGCATCGTCATCGACCTAAACCTTGAGTTTCCGGGCGGGCGGGAGCAGGCCCGGCAGTGGATCGTCGAGAAGATTAAGGCACTCATCGGTGGCGCTAAGGGCGCGGCGGCCGGCCGACAGGAACTCAAAAGCCGGGGCGGGCCGAAGCAGCAATACGTGTTCGCGGCCTTGACGGGCGAGACGATCCGCGAACTGGTGCGGCAGGACGGTGACCCGAAAGACCCGCTCAAGAAAGAGATTCTCGAAGGCAAGCCCCACGCGCGGGCCATCTACCACATCTGGCCCAACTTCGAGATCAAGGCGCTCATCAACCGCTCGCTCAGCACGGTCAAGGCGGACGCCGCGCACGCCTCCTTCGCCGCCCTGGGCGGCAACATCGTCTGGGCCGTGCTGGACTCGGGGATCGACCGCAAGCACCTACACTTCAAGTTGCACGAGAACCTCGAACTCGCGCCGCCGCTCGAACACATGGACTTCACGGGCGGCGGCCTGCCGGACGGCGACCCGTTCGGCCACGGCACGCACGTCGCCGGCATCATCGCCGGCGAGTTCGCGGCCGCACGCCGGGGCCGAAAAGAGGTGCGGGCCTACATGCAGCACCGCGACGAGCGCGGCGACCCGACCGCCCAGACCGTCCCGCTCAAGGCCATTTCGGGGATGGCCCCGAAGTGCAAGCTGCTCAACATGCGCGTGTTGAACGACGAGGGCGGGGGCGAGATGGGCTACATCCTGGACGCCATCGACAAGATTCAGGAGTTGAACGATTACGGGCGTAAGCTCTTGGTGCACGGCGTCAACATCAGCGTCGGCTACGAGTTCGATCCCGAGTGGTTCGCCTGCGGCCAAAGTCCGCTCTGCGTGGAGGTGAACCGGCTCGTGCAGTCGGGCGTGGTGGTCGTGGTGGCGGCCGGCAATTCCGGCTACGGCACGCTGGACACCGAGTACAAGGGCGTGATCAGCGCGGGCATGTCGCTGACGATCAATGATCCGGGCAACGCCGAACACGCCATCACGGTCGGCTCGACCCACCGCTACATGCCGCACGCTTACGGCGTCTCTTACTTCTCCTCGAAGGGGCCGACCGGCGACGGCCGGCTCAAGCCGGACTTGATCGCGCCGGGCGAGAAGATCATCTCGTGCGCGGCGGGCGCGAAGCGCGACAAGGCCAAGGGTTGTGACTATTGCGAGGACAGCGGCACGAGCATGGCCGCGCCCCACGTCTCGGGCGTCATCGCCGCCTTCCTCTCCATACGCCCCGAGTTCGTCGGTCAGCCCGAACGGGTCAAGCGGATTTTTCTCTCGACGGCGACCGATTTGCAGCGGGAACGCTATTTTCAAGGCCACGGGCTGGTCGATCTCATGCGGGCCATCCAGTCGGTCTAAGCCCAACGAAAGGATCAGAGCATGCACGAAATCACAGGCGACCGGGACGCGGTGCTTGGCTTACTCAAGGACACGATGCGGCAACTCTCTCAGTCCGCGCCCGCGGCGAAGAAGGGGGGCGCGAAGGCGCTCTCGGTGAAGGGCGCGGCGCAGGAGGCGACCGAGCGCGATCAGATCGTGGAGCGGTTGAAGAAAGGCTACGAGCGCGAGCGCAACAAGTCGGCGGCCAAGGCGTTGGGGGTGCAAGTCCTGAACGACCGCGCCGTGGGTGGCTGGTACGCGCCCCGCGACCAGACCATCGCCGTCTTTCAGGCCGCGATGGACGAGTACCTCAACAAGGTCGTCGGCCCGCCCACGCCGCCGGCACCGAAGAAGCCGGGCAAAAAGGGCGGCCAGGCCCTGTCCGTCGGGGCGAAGAAGCCCAAGGCGGCGGCCGCCGCGGCCACGGTCGCTCAGTTTTACAAGACCGGCTCGAAGTCCAAGACCGCGGGCAAGGCCGCGGCCATAGCGGAGCAGTTTAGCAACCTCGACCCGCGGTGGGTGACGGTAGTCTGGGAGAAGGCCAAGTCGCTGCTCAAGGGCAAGCACAAGTTCATCTCGCACAAGAAGGTGACCGACTTCCGCTTCGACATGGCCAACGAGACGACGGTGGCCATCGTCGGCGACTGGGGCGGCGGCAACGCGGCGGCGCAGGCCGTGGCGAAGCAGATCAACAAGATCGCCCCCGACCACGTGATCCACCTCGGCGACGTGTACTACGCCGGCACGCCCGAAGAGGTGCGGGAGCGGTTCCTGAAGTACTGGCCGACGCCGACCGCCCCCGGCCGCTCCTTCGCCCTCAACTCCAACCACGAAATGTACAGCGGCGGCTACGGCTACTTCGACACGACGCTGAAGACCTTCAAGCAGCCGGCCAGCTACTTCAGCCTCGCCAACGACCACTGGCGCTTCATCGGCCTCGACACCGGCTACGTCGAGCACGACATGAATAAAGAGCAGGTGGACTGGCTCCTGGCGCAGTTCAAAGGCAAGTCCCCCAAGACCATCCTGCTCTCGCACCACCAGCTCTTCTCGGCTTTCGAGAAGGCCGACACCTCCAACCTGCAAAGCCACGTCCAACCGCTGCTCGACAAGCAGCAGATTTACGGCTGGATCTGGGGGCACGAACACCTGTGCGTCGTCTACGAAGAGCACCTCGGCATCAAGGCCATCTGCCTGGGCAACGGCTGCTTCCCGTACAACCTGCCCAAGAGTCAGCCCAAGGTGCCGATCAAGTGGCTCGACCAGCGCGCTCAGTCCGACGACAAGGACTACCCCGGCATGCACACCTTCGCGCTCCTGCGGCTGAAGGGGCCGAACATCGAGATGGAGTTTATCGATCAGGACGGCAATTCCGCCTCGCCGCTCACCTGGTCTTAGCTCGCCCGCCAGCACGCGCGCGCCGCGCCGGGGCGGCAGCCGGCGGCGCGCGTCACAGGGGCCGGGCCGCGCCATCCCGACGATGCGCGCGGCCCGGTTTCTTTTCCGCCGCCGATTTCCGCGGGCACTCAAGTTCTTGCTTCCAATACGCGCGGGCGGTGCTATAATGCGCCCCGTTCAATTCGACTTACCGCGTTCTATTCAGCACAAGCCTGGTTCGGTGTCGCTCCCGGCGACTCGGCGCTAAAACAACCGGTTGACACGCTATGCCGCAAGAGATCACAAAGCACAAGACTATCCTCGACGCCATCGCACGCATAGACCTGCTCTCCGAGCTGGTCGAAAAACACGACGGCCACTTTAAATTCGAGCTAGACCTGGAAGTGATCGCCTACGGGCGCAACTACAACGGCAAGAAGGTCGGGCCGTATCTTCGCCTGTTCGAGTACAACGGCGGCGAGGAGATCATCCGGCAGGGCGACTGGGGCGGCAACACCTTCTACATCACCGTGGATGGCCAGGTGGACGTGTACGTCACCGACCAGCAGGGCCAGCAGAACAAGATCGGCTCGATCCCGCCCGGTCAGAGCTTCGGCGAGATGGCGATCCTGGCCGGCGTGCCGCGCAACGCCACGGTCGTCGTGCCGCCCAACGAGAAGGCGGTCGTCTTCGAGGTCACGCGCCCTGCGCTCCGGCTGCTCAGAAAACTTGAGACCTTCGGGCACAAGCTCGACGTGACCTACCGCAAGCACGGGCTGGGGCGCACGCTCGAAGAGGTCAGGCAGGCGGCGCAAGGTGTCTTCAGCCCCGAACTCCTGACCCAACTCGGCGACGCCGCGCGCTTCATGGTCTACGGCAAGAACCACGTGCTGCACCGCGAGGGCGACCCCGTCGACCGCCTCACCTTCATCAAGAGCGGCTGGGTGCGGCGCATGCGCGGCATGGCGTTTAGCACCGACGTGGTGGACGTAGCCATGGGCGCGGACGAGTCCATCGCGCTCGACTTCCTCGGCGCGGGCAACTGCCTGGGGCTGGAAGGCGTGGAGCGCGACGAGAAGTGGAAGTACACCGCGACGATCCTCGCGCGCACGGAAGTGCTGGAAATCTCGATCCCGCACCTGCGCTCCAACCCGAAGCTGCGCGAGGCGGTCATGCGCAGCTTCCCGCAGTTCTCCATCGCCGACGACGACGTGAGCCTCGCCAAGTCGCTCGACACGCGCTCCGTGGTCGCCACGGAGAAGGAGATCAGCACGGGGCTGGTGGACGGCACGAACCTGCTCGTGATGGACATGGACTTGTGCGTCCGTTGCGGCAACTGCTCGCTCGCCTGCCACCAGATGCACGGGCAGTCGCGCCTGCTGCGGCGCGGCATCCACATCGAGCGCCCCAAGCGCATCAACGCCTCGTCCACGCAGCACGTCCTGTCGCCCTCGGTCTGCATGCACTGCCAAGACCCGGAATGTCTGACGGGCTGCCCGACGGGCGCAATCGGCCGCTTCAGCAACGGGCAGATCGACATAGACCCGAAGACCTGCATCGGCTGTTCGGACTGCGCCACGCAGTGCCCCTACAACGCCATCACGATGGTGCCGCGCAAAGTGCCGCCGCCCGAACCGCAGACGCGCTGGCAGCACGCGAAGCAGTGGTTCAACATCGCGCCGCCCACGCCGCCGCAGCCCGTCGTCGAGCTTGAGAACCTGGTCGCCGTCAAGTGCAACCTCTGTAACAACACGCCGCTCAACCCGCCGGGCGCTGGCAGCCACGCCTACTCGTGCCAAGAGAACTGCCCGACGGGCGCACTGGTGCGCGTCAACCCGCGCGAGTATTTCACCGAGGTGCAACAGAAGCTCGGCCTCGTCTTCCGCAGCCAGACGCAGGCCATCGGACGCAACATCCATAAAAAGGATGTGACCGCGCGCGCCTGGCACGTGCTCGGCGTCCTGCTGACCCTGGCGCTCACGGCCCTGACGATCATGGGTCTCAGGCGCTACGGCCTCGACGGCGTGCTCGCCGGCAGCACGTGGCTGACGATCCGCTGGATCACAGGCTTCATCGGTCTCGGCGGCATCGCCGTCGTGATGGCCTACCCGGCGCGCAAGCAGGTCTATCGGCGGCGCGTGGGTGCGCTGCGCTACTGGCTGCTGGCGCACGTCTATCTGGGCGTCATCGCCGGCATCCTGCTCCTGCTCCACGGCGGCGCGCACACGGGCGGCTTGCTCACGTCGCTTTTGATGATCGCCTTCGATCTCGTCATCGCCTCCGGCCTCTTCGGCGTCGCCTGCTACATCGTCGTGCCGCGCATCATGACGAGCATCGAGGGCGAGCCGCTGCTGATCGAAGACCTGCGCGCGCGGCGCGAGGAGTTGCGCGAAGAACTGGCCGAGATCGGGCAGAAGTGCGGCGAGGAGGTGCGCGAGATCATCCGGCGCAAGGTGCGCGGGCGCTACCTCTCGTTCGGCTACCTGCTCCGGCAGTACCTGCGGCGTGAGGAGTTGTCGGCGCTCGAAGCCGAGGCGCGCAGGGAGATTCACCCGGAGGTCGAGCGGCTGCACGACCCCGACGCGCAGCGCAACCTGATCGGCGCGGTCGAGGCGACCGTCACGCTCCGGCGCGTGGACTCGCTCATCTACCTGCACCAACTGCTCAAGCTCTGGCTCGCGCCGCACGTCGTCGCAACCTCCTTGATGCTGGTGCTGATGTTCGTCCACATCGTGCAGGTCACTTTCTTCGCCGTCCGCTAAACGAGGCGCGGGCCACTTTTCTTTAGCCCGCCAAGCAACCGAGCATGAAGCAAACTCTCAGCACGTTCATCATCGACCGCGAGGATCAGGCGGTCGATCCCGTCACGCTCGTGACCGAAGGGCTGTCCATCGGGCGGCTCCCCGACTGCGAGTTGGTCTTGAACCACCCGACGGTGTCGCGCCTGCACGCCGGCATCAAGGCGGTCGGCGGCGCGTTCTACGTCTTCAACCTCAGCCCGTCGAACTCGACGACGGTCAACGGCCGGCTGGTTGAGGAGCGCGAGGCCATCACCGACGGCGACATCATCCAGATCGGCCCCTTTTTCCTCTACGTCGGCCACGACGGCAAGGCGCTCACGCTCCGCGTCATCTACCAGACGGCCGTGCGCATCGGCGACACGGAAGTGCAGGGCGTCGAGCCGGAGCCGGCGGCGGCGGACGCTCAGGCGGCGGCGGCTGCCGCGTCCGACGAAGACGAGTCCGAGGCGGCGCTCGCCGTCTTCTGGGAGAAGCGCAAGCGCGAGGCGGGCAAGATCGCGCGCCCCTCGCCGCTGCGCCCGCACGCCCCGCCCCGGCTCGGCAAGGCGCGTTTTAACTGGACGCCGACGCGCGATCTAGTCCGCCCCTGGCCGTTCGCAATCCTGACCTGGGCGGCGGTCGTCGTCGCCGTGCTCACGCTCGTCGCGGCCTTCAGTTTCACGACCGCCTTCTCCCCCGCGCCGGTCTCGAACCCGCACACGCGCAGCGCGCTCACCATGCAGCCCGCCGTCGCCAGGCAGCCGAACGGGAACACCTGCACCTCCTGCCACGCGGTCAAGGTGAGCATGAACGAAGCCTGCGCCGACTGTCACAAGACGCAGGACTTCGCCGCCAGCATCACGCCGCCGCACAAGGCCGCCGGCTTGGGCTGCACGAGTTGCCACACCGAACACAAGGGCGCGAACTTCCGCCCCGGTCTCGCGCCCTTGAGCGCGAGCTTCCAGCCCGGCGTCGAGCCGGCCGAGACCTGCGTCGGCTGCCACAACGACAACAACAAGCGGACGTACAACGGCAAGTCCGTGCACACGCCGCACGGCGGCACGTTTGGCTATCCGGTGAACGGCGGGCAGTGGACTTGGTCGGGGCTTGATCAGACCGAGTTGGCGCAGAAGCCGGAGCAGGTCAAACAGATACTCGCGTCGTGGCCGGCGAAGAATCAGGATCAGCGGCTCAGCGGTCAGTTCCACGCGCTGCACATGCATCGCGTGCGCGCCATCGGCGGACTGCCCGGCAACTCGGCGGGCGAGTTGTCCTGTTCGAGCTGTCACAAGTCATGGGGCGCGTCGCTCGACCGCACCACGCCGCGCCAGACCTGCGGCATCTGCCACAACGGCTACACAGACCCAATGAGCAGCCGCGCCGTCATCGCGCAGGACAAGCCCAACTGCAACTCGTGCCACGTCCAGCACGTCGAGGACAAGCGCCACTGGAATCCGTCGCTCTTCTCGCAGCCGCCGCAGTCCGCCGGCACGCAGCCCGCGCACGACGCCGGCTTGATCGCGCGCGCCGGCCGGTAAGCTTTGGGCATTCGGGCGCACGCCGGGATTCTCGGCGTGCGCTGACATCTCAACGAACATGAAAAAGTCGCAACTTATCATCATCCTTGCGCTCACCATCCTGCTGCTCGCGCTCAACCTGCTGACGCGCGATCAGTTCGGCGGCAAAGAGTATTTCGGCGGTCTGCCGTGGTGGGGCTGGGCCGGCATCAGTCTGTTTCTCGTCGTGGTCGGCGTGGCGTTCGCGCTGCGCGACGCGGCGCGCGCGCGGCAGTTGCTCGAAGAGCCGCTGCCCGCGAAGAAGGACGAGGCCGATCAGCGCATCTACCTGTCGCGCGAGTTGTTGGAGAAGTACGACCCGGACGGGCCGAACTACCCGCACCCGGTCATCGTCGCCGAGCGCTGCATCGGCTGCCACGCCTGCGTGGACGCCTGCCCGCACGACGTGCTCGCCATCGTCAACGGCATCTCCACGCCCATCGCGCGCGACCAGTGCATGGAGGATACCTCATGCCAGGTCGAGTGCCCGGTCAGCCCGAAGGCGTGCATCGTCGTCAACACGACGAAGAAGATTCCGCCGCGCAAAGTCCCGCGCCGCGACTCCTCTTTCATGACCGACGTGCCCGGCTGCTACATCATCGGCGACGTGTCGGGCACGCCGCTGATTAAGAACGCCGCGAACGAGGGCGCGGCCGTCATGATCCACATCGCGCACGAGTTGCACGCGACGAACGGCAACGGCGGGCCGCCGCAGGCCGAGTACGACGTGGCCATCGTCGGCGCTGGCCCCGCCGGTCTCTCCGCCGCGATCATGGCGAAGAAGCTGGGGCTGCGCTACATCGGCGTCGAGCAGGACACGATCATGTCCACCATCGTGAAGTACCCGAAGGGCAAGTACGTCTTCCTCAAGCCGGAGACGATGGAGTGGAACGGCAGCATCCGCCTGCCGGGGCTGGAAGAGTACGTCGAAGAGGTGCTCGAAGAACTGTTGGACGAGCCGCAGAAGGCGCGCGCCAAAGACCTGTTGGCGGCCGAGCGCGGCGGCTCGATTGACAGCGCGGGGCAGCAAGTGTTGACCGAAGCGCGCGACCGCTATCAACAGTTGTTGGAAGCCGAGGTGACGGGCCAGATTGACGAGGCGGGGCGCGCGCGCCTGGCCGCCGCCCGGAAGAAGTTCGAGACGCTGCTCGACGCCGAGGAGAAGTACCTGCTCGCGCAACTGCTCGCGGACGAGCGCGCGGGCAACATCAAGGACGAGGAGGTCGGCAAGAAGGACAGGCTCAACCTGGCCCGCCAGCTATACGGCGACCGCATTGAGGCGGAGGTCGCCGCCGGCAAGCTCGACGACGCGCGCTACCAAGCACTCGCCGACGCGCGGCACAAGGTCGCGGGCGACCAGCGCGAAGTGCTCTTGAACACCTGGTTCATGAACATGAAGGAGAACGGCGTCCAGATCAACGAGAACGAAAGCTGCAAGGCGGTCAAGAAGGCCGAGGACGGCGACTACTTCACCGTGCAGACCGAGGCGGGCAAGGAGAAGGAGAGGAAGACCTACAAGGCGCGGCGCGTCATCCTCGCCATCGGCAACGCGGGCACGCCGATGAAGTTGAAGCTGCCCGGCGAGGAGATGAAGGTCACGCGCGACGGCGTCACCGAGGACAAGGTCAAGTACAAGCTGACCGACCCGGACGCTTACAAGCGCAGGAAGATCATCATCGTCGGCGCGGGCAACTCCGCCATCGAGGGCGCGGTGGACTTGGTCGCGCGTCGGCAGGGCGACCAGATCGAGTTCCGCCCGGCGGACGAGACCAACGAGGTCACGCTCGTCATCCGTTCCGACCTGAAGAACGACCTGAAATTCGGCAACAAGATACAGATTTACGACTGCATAGACGAGAAGAAGATCAAGGTCTACTTCGGCACGGCCATCAAGGAGATCCGTGACGACGAGGTGGTGCTGATGAACGCGCGCACGCAGGAGGAGAAGGCCACGATCAAGAACGACTACATCTTCGCCATGATTGGCGGCGACAAGCCGACCAAGTTCCTCGAATCCATCGGCATCAAGATCGGCTGAGGCGCAGAAAAGGCTAACCACGAAAGCACACGAAACAGCACGAAGCAGAGCAGGCGGAGCGTCCTAATCTGCTTCGTGCTGTTTCGTGTGCTTTCGTGGTTAATTTCTCTCGCCCGCCGCCTTACTGTATTTTGCAAGGCAAGTCGGTTACTTCCCCACCGGCTCAGGGTTCAAGCCCGTTCGTCGGCACGGGGCGGCCCAGCGAGTTGTAAATCCTGACCAGTTCGTTGACCTTCTCCTGCGCCTCCGCGTTCTCCGGGTCGTACTTGAGCGTGCGGCGCAGATCGCCCAGGGCGAACTTGTAGAGGCGCGGGCTGCCGGCGTTGTAGTAGATGTTGCCGCGCTCCAGATAAGTGGCCGCGAGCGTCTTCTTGTCGGCGGCGGTCGCGCTCCCGCCCTTCACCTTCGCCTCCAGCTTCTCGATCTTGGCGTCGAGCGCGGACGTGTCCACGCCCTCCGGCTTCTCGGTCGCGCCGCTCGCGCCGGGCAGGGCGTTGGCGGCGGGTGCGCTGCCGTGCGCCGCCGAGACGGGCGGGAGATTACCGGCGGGCGCGGTCTGGGCGGACGCGTTCGCGGTCGGCGTACCCGCGCTGGTCGGCGCGGCGGTGTTGTCGGTCGTTGCCGCCGGGTTGCACGCGGCGACGGCGCAGGCGGCGCAGATGACGGCGGCGGTGAGCAGGTGTCTCATGTTCGTTCCAGCCTTTGCGGTCTCAAAAATACGCCACATGATAAAGGTGACGCGACCGGACATTGAACGTCCGGTCGCGTCACCCGCAAGAAATTCACTGCCCGCCGCGCCGCGGCTTAAGACTTAGTCCCGCCGTTGTGGCAGGCGGCGCAGGTCGTCGGCGCTTTGGTGGCGGGGTCGCGCTTCTTGACCGTGTCGTGACACGTGTTGCAGTTGCGGTGGTAGGCTTCGTCGTTCGTCAGCGTGGTCTCGTCGTCCTCGTCCGGGTACTTCACGGTCGGGATGGCGGGCCACTCCGCCGGCTTCTGCCCCGCCTGCGCGTGACACTCGCGGCAGGTCTTGACGGGCGCGGCCTTGTCGTCCTTCAGCACGGCCGAGGTCAACACCACGTCGCGCTCCGAGGTCTTCAGCACGCCGGTGAGCGCCGACTTGGGTTGATCCGTGTGGTGGCAGACGGTGCAGGCCATGACCGACTTGCCATCTTCGCTGTAATTCTTGGTCGCGTGGTTCTCGTGCGTGAGCAGCACCGGCTTGCCCTTCGGGTCTTTCGAGTCCTTGCTCAGGATGACCTCCTTCGGCTCGACCTTGCTCTTGACGAGCAGCGAGGCGGAGACCGGGGAGGTGCGGGGACTGACCAGCAGCAGCGCGGCGCAGCCGACGAGCGCGACGGAGACGAGGAACAGTTTCATGGCTGAATCTTCCTTAAACAGTGGATTGCCGGGAGATGGCCGGAACGTTTGTATCAAGGGAGAGACGGGTGCGACCGAAAGTGCGCGAGCGCGCAAGTCTCAGGAACTGTCCGGGGGAGACATACCGGCGCAATATAGACGGCCGCCGCGCCCTTGTCAATTTCTTTTTCCCGCGTCAGGGTAGTCCGTTTGCCAACCGAAAAGGACTTAACCACGAAAGCACACGAAGCAGCACGAAACAGAAACATTAGTTTCGCGTGTTCTGCTTCGTGCTGCTTCGTGTGCTTTCGTGGTTACGGCCCCGCGGTTAGACCGGCCGGCCGCTTAAGCGAACGGACTCACATGCGGAACGTCGTGCCCTTATGACATTTCACGCACTCGTTGAAATTCTCGTCGCCGAAGGCGCGGCGGCCGTTGTGGCAGGTCATGCAGGTCTGTGCGCGGCCGCTGCCGAAGTGCTGCAAGGGGCGCGTTGACGTGACCTGCTGGCGTTGCGGCGCACCGGCCCGCAGGTTGTGGCAGTCGTTACAGCCTAGCCCTTGCCGCCGCCCGTGCGTCAGGTGGCTGAAGCCGACGGCGAAGGAGCGCCCGGTCGCGGGCGTGCGACCGTAGCCACCGAGCGCGTGGCAGACGCCGCACGAACTGATGTCGCGCCCATTCGCCTGCGCGTTCGGCGTGTGGCAGGTGTAGCACTGCGCGTGCGCCTGCAAGGTCGCCGGGATGGTCATCGCCGCCGCGCGCCGCCCCGAAGCCGTGTGGCAGGAGGCGCAGCCGGCGGGCGGGCGGGCCGCGCCCATGTTGTGCTGCGCGTGATCGAACTTGGCGTTGAAGCTCATCAGCCCCGGAAAATTCTTGACCGGCGGGTGCGCGCTCTCCACGCTCGTGTGGCAGATGTTGCACATCGCGTTGTTCTGCTGGACGAACTGCGCGAGGTGGCAATCGGTGCAAGCCTTGTGACCGGGCAGCGACGCGCGGCCGTCGTAAGCGGGACTGATCGAGTTGTCGCCCGCGCGCTTGTGGCAAGAGGCGCACGCAATCGCGGCGTGCTTCGGATCGCCGTGCAGGAACCTGGAGTAGTCCGTCTCCTGTGCGACCGGCTCGGGCGCGGCGGCGTTGGGCGCGACCGCCACCACGCGCCCGCCCGTCAAGAGCCATGCGCAGGCGAGCGCAGCCGCCGCGACGACGGCGAGCGACAGACGCTCGCGGCCGCGGCGCTCGCGCTGTGGTCGCGTCTGTGATTTAGTTGGCACGACGTTGTGGCGCACGTCTCCTCGTCCCTTAACTTCCCCGGTGCTCACTTCGCCGCCGGGGGCGGCTTGGCGGCGTCGGGGCAACGCGCCGGAATGATTGTCTCCAGCGTCTTCGTGCTCTTCCCTTCCTTGACCGCGCTCTGGAAGACGGTCGCGTAGTGATCGCACGGCACTTCGCCGGTGCTCACGGGCGGCAGGTGGCAGAGCGCGCAGTCGAACTTGGCGTCCTTGCTGCGCTCGCGCAGCTCGCGGTAGATCGACAGCTTCAACGTCGCCGAGCCGGACAGCGACGTGTGGCACGCCGACGAGGCGCACGCCGGCAACTGCACCTTGTTCGCCGGCTCGCGCAAAGTCTCCAAAGACTTCGAGGTCTTCACCGTCGCGTGGCACGTCAGGCAGGTTATCTTCTGCGGCTTACCCTCTTCGTCCGTCCGCGTCTTGTGCGCGTCCAGTTCGTGCACGAACTTCGGCGACGTGCGGAACGGCATCTTCGCCTGCTGCTCAAGCGAGACGGCCGGGATGAACAAGACCGGCAGCGCGAAGCCCGCCCGCAGGTAACTCGCGTGCGCGAACTCGTCACCCGGCTTCGGCGTTGCGGTCGGCGAAGGCTTCGCGGCCGGCGTGGTCGCGGGCTTAGCGGCAGGCATCGCCGCAGGCTTCGCGGGCGTTGGTGTTGGCTTCGCCGCTGGCTTAGGCGCAGGCGTCGGCGTCGGCTTCACGACGGACTTTGCCGGCGTGGCCGTCGGCTTCGCGACGGGCGTCGCGGTCGGCTTTGCCGCCGGTGTGGCCGTGGGCTTCGCGGGCGTCGCAGCCGGCGATGACGCGGGCGCGGGCGGCCTGGCGGCGAGGGCGAGATTCTTGTGGCAGTCGGCGCACTGGCTCGACAGCGGCTCGATGTCCTTGTTCTCGACGCCCTTCTGCCAGTGGCACTGGAAGCAGTTGGCGTGCGTCGTCGGCGTGGACATGAACGTGCCGGGCGGCGGCACGAACGCGTCCTTCGCGCCTGCGGGCGGCTTGTACTCGGTCTTGTCAACCTTGTGGCAGTAGAAGCACGTGTCCTGCTGCTTGACCTTGTCCTTCCCTAGCGCGGGCGCGAACAGTTTCAGCGCCGTCGACTTCGCGTGGTTCGCGTGCGGGAAGGTGTCTGAGAACTGCGACGCCTGCTGCGGCTTCGGGAACGGGAAGCGCGCGCCGTTGCGTGGGCTGGCGGCGGCGTGGCAGTCGGCACAGATGGCGGGCGCTGTGCCGCGCAGGGGGCCGCGGAAGAACTGCGTGCGGTGGCACTGTATGCACGCCGGGTGATCCGGGTACTCCTTGATGTCCGGCTTCTCCAGGGTGAACTGCGGCTTGGTCTGCGTCAGGTGGCACGAGGCGCAGTCCTCGTAGTGCCCTTTGGTCGCGTGCGAGAACTTGGTGTAGTCGACGGCCGGCGGGCGCGCGCCTGTCCTGCGCGGGCGCGGACGGCGCGCGGCCGGGCGCTGCTGCTGCTGCGGCTCTACCGGCGGCGCGGTGGTGGCGGCGGCGGTCGGCGCGAGGCGCGCGCCGCAGACCGCGACGAGCGCACAGGCGGCAAAGAGCGCCAGCACGAACAGGCGGGGGTCAATTAGGCGCGGCGGCGGCGAAACGATGGCGGGCCGCAAGTTGTGTGTCCGTTCGCGGATCATTAACGCTGCACTTCGATCAGTACAACCGAGATCACTTGCTACTGCGAAACAGGGACGGAAAGAGCCGAGATGTAAAGCACTAAGAACAGCTACTTTGGAGGGCTTCGTTGTAGCACAGTTGCGCCTGCCTGACAACGATTATTTGCGCCCGCGCGCGGACGCTATTTCAGATCGGACTGCAACTGCGCGAGGGCCGGGTTGTCCGGGTTGACCGCCTGTAGTTTTTTGACCGTGGCGCGCGCCTCTTCCTTGTCGCCCTTGCGCGTTAGTGCGACGACGAGGTTCTGCAAGGTCTGTTCGTGGCGCGGGTCACGCTCCAGCGAGCGGCGGAACTCCGCGACGGCGCGGTCGTAGTCGGGCGGCTCGCGCAGGAGGAACGTGAGACCGAGGTCTGTGCGGACGTTGACGTTGTCCGGCTCTTTCAGGAGCGCCGCCGTGTACCACTTCTCCGCGGCCGTCAGCCGCCCGGCGTCGTAGTTGACGTTGCCGAGTTGGATGACCGGCTCGACCTCGTCGGGCTTCAACTGGTTGGCCTTCAGGAAAAACTCCAGCGCGTCGTCGTACTGGTGCGCCTTGTAGGCGATGCCGCCGGCCGTCATCTGCGCGTTGAAGTCCTGCGGGTTCGCGCGCGCCCGTTTGGCTGCGTCCGCCAGCACCGCCTGTATCTGCCCCTGATCCGCGACCGCGATGGACGACTGCGCCTCTGCCTCACCATTCGCCCCAGACTGCGGCCGCGCTTCGACCGCGCGCTGGTTGGCCCAAACCACGAACACGAACCCGAAGAACAGCCCGAACCCGACGCCGACGAGCGCGAAGAGAATGTTGTCTTTGGACATTTAAGGACAGTGACGAGTGACGAGTGACAAGTGACGAGTGAAGACAAGGCTTTACCTTGTCACTCGTCACTTGTCACTCGTCACTGCTTTTATGCATACGAATGTAGGCCCGGCAGCAGATAGCTGACGCCGAGATAGGTAAAGATGACGAGGAGGAAGGCGACGACGGCGAAGTAGGCCGCGCGCCGGCCCTTGAGGCCGCGGGAGATGCGCGCGTGCAGGAAGCCGCCGTAGGTGAGCCAGGCGACGAACGCGCCGGTCTCCTTCGAGTCCCAGCCCCAGTAGCGCCCCCATGACTCGTTCGCCCAGATCGCGCCCGTGATGAGCAGCATGGCGAGACCGGCGAAGGCGACGCTCGCCGTCTTGTACATCAGGCTGTCGAGTTTCTCCGCTGACGGCAGCGCCATGCGCAGCTTCTCGGTCTTGAAGCTGAAGAGGATGACGAAGAAGGTGGCGGCCATGGCCGTGATGAGCGCGGCCAGTTCAACCGGGTTCGCGTTAAAGCTGAGCCGGAGCGCCGAGCCATTCTGCTCGACGAAGCCTTCGGCGGCGTTGACGAGTTGCGCCGAGCCGAGCGCCTTGATCTGTTCGGGGCTGAGCTTCTGTTCCTCAGCCAGCCACGTGCCGAAGCCCTCGTACTGGCTCGTCTCGAAACACCGGGTTGTGAAGTGCGCTTCGGCCGGGCATGGGCCGACCGTGGTCGCGGTCTTCACCTGCACGACCAGCGCGACGACGGCGAGTATCTGCACGGCGAGCGAGGCGACGAGCAGGCGATGGCCCCAGACGCGCCCCGCCTCGCTGTGGCGATAGACGTAGCGAGCGAAGCAGAAGATGACGCCGATGAGCAGGACGCTCGCCAGGATGAGCAGCGGCCCGACGTAGGGGATGTTCACGCGCAGCGGGATGGACATGCGCGAGTTGCCAAGGACGGTCGAGGCAGCGTAGCGGCCCGTTGTGAAGATCAGGAACGAGCCGAAGCGCCCACCAATCGTCCCGATGACGGCCAGGCTGAAGATGCTCGACCAGATGGCCATGGCCTCGGTCTTCACGCCGTCTTTCAGCAGATAGATGACCGCCGCCGCGAAGCAGACGAGCGCGACGCCGTAGCTCAGGGACGCGATGCCGACGTGGATCGGCCGCCAGTAGGAGTCGAGCACAGGCGGCAGGTTGATGAACTCGTCGCCGATGAAGCGGGCGAGCACGAGGATGAGCGCGGCGAGCGGCAGCGACAGCGCGCCGAGGAAGCGATAGCTCTTGCGTCCGGCAATCAGCATCGTCGTGATGCCGGCCCCGAACGCGAACGCCAGGCTCAGATCGTAGAGGTTGGCGAACGGGATGTAGCGGAAGAACCAGGGCAGGTCGGCCAGGTTCTTGCCCTGCCGGACGAAAATCTCGATCTCGCGGTCGCGCGACGCGACCCAGCGCACGAGCCAGCTTGAGAAGTTGAAGAACACGCCGAGGCTGCCGAGCCACAGACCCAAACGTTGCGCGAGGCCCGACGGCGCGTAGAGATTGAGCAGGTGGAACGTGGCGGCGGTCAGATAACAGGCGAGCGCCAGCATCATCAGCGCGCCGTCGTTGATGAAGTGCGCGCCGCCCAGTTGAATCCGCAGCAGGAGCACCAGCAGCGCGCCGAGGACGGGCAGCCCCGCCGGCAGATAAGACCGGAGCGACCATGCGCTCGCGTCGAAGTGCGGGGCACGAAAGTCGGCCGGCGATTTCAGAACGTCACTCATGATTCCTCCACCTCGACGGGGCGGCCCGTGATGGCCGCGGTCAATTTCTTAAACGTGTCTTCCAGAGCGAAAAGGTTGCGGTTGCTGTTGCCGCCCAAGAGCACCTCGTAGTCGCCCGTCCCCTTCTCTTCAATCGCGGCCCAGATGCGCTGGTGCGAGAAGAAGAAGACGCTTGAGAGCGCGAGCGCGAGCATCGCGCCGCCGAGGTAGAAGACGGACGAGCCAGGGTCGTGCTGGATCGAGAGGAAGTGGAACTGCGGCACTTTCTCGAAGTCCACGAGCCGCCACGTGTAGCCGGCGACGGGGCGCTTGGCGAATGGCGCGCTCTCGGCCATCACGGGGTTGAAGGCGTAAGCCTTCTGCGGCGTGCCGCCGGGCGGCGTGACGCGCAACTCGGCCGCCGGGTTGTTATAGACGCCCTCCTCGGTGTCGGTTATCTGGCCGCCCACCTTGAAGTCCGGGTAGAACTCGGCGAACTCGACGTGTGTGCCGTCCGGCAGGGTCGTCGCGCCGTCGCGCGGGATCGTCACCTCCTGCGCCGCGCCGCCCTGTTCGGGCGTGAAGCGCACGGTGATGTTGCGCGCCTGACCGAGCGGCGTAAAGCTCGCCTGGAAGAAGCGGTAGCCGCGATAGTCGAAGGGGCTGTTCAGGTGCACGAGCGCCTGGTGCGTGCCGGTCTCGTCCTTGATGTTGATCTTCGTCAGCCAGTCAATCGTGTTGTCGGCCGTGATCGGGCCGTCCTTCTTGATGAGCTTCTGCTGTATGTCCGTGCACTCGACGGCGAACGGGAGCGGATAGACCACCTGCGAAGGCGTGAGCTGATCGTCAACGATGTGGAAGGCCGTCTCCTTCATCTGCGCGGCGTTCGTGCCGGGGCGAAGCTGCATCATGCCGGTGCGCCCGAACTGCGTGGTCAGGAAGCCGCCCGTGAAGATCGTCAGCAGCGCGACGTGGACGGCGTAAGCGCCGAGCCGATTCCACGCGCCCTTCTGCGTGAAGACGAAGGTGCGCGCGCCCTTCTCCGTGACGTAAGCCTTCAGCCCCGTGCGGCGCGCGGCCTCGGCGATGCGTGCGGCCACGTCGGCGCGGCTCGCGCCGTCCAGCCTGAGCGTCGTGCTGACGGGCTGCTTGGCGAGCCAGACGGGCTGCACGTCGAGCTTGGGCCGGCGGACGTATTGCCACGCGCCGGGAAAGCGATCAATCGAGGCGAGCACGATGTTGAGCGAGAGGACGAGCAGAGTGACGTTGAAGTACCATGCGTGGTAGATGTCGAAGAAGCCGAGGCTGCCGAAGAGCAGCTTCGTGGCGGGCGTCAGGTTGGCGAAGTTGCGCTCGAACCCCTCCACGTTCTGCTGCTCGACCAGCATGCCGATCATGCTGAATGCGGCCAGGATGATCAGCATCATCACGCCGAAGCGCACGGAACTGAGCAGGGTCAACAGCCACGTGAGCGGCGACACCCGCACGCGGGGGCGCGCGCCTGCGCCTACACTTATCTCGCTTTTCGTCTCTTCAACGGCTGACATTAGTTTTTGCAGATCAAAGCAAACTTGAGGAGCAGTCTTTTGTTAACTCGCTCGCGGCGGCCGAGAGGGCACGGGCCGCTAATCCCGCTGTTCGTGCGCCCATCATAGCCGATTATGCGCGACGCGGGCAAACCCGTCGGCGCGACCGCTCAAACAGCGCCCGCCCTGTGTGCTATCATGCCCGCCGGCCGAACCAACGTGGGCAAGTGCGCGCGGCACGAATAAGTCGCCGCGCAGCCGAACATAAACAGGCTGCTATTTGACGCACGACACGCGCCGCCTGTTGCTTTTTAACGCCCTCGTCGCGCCGCCAGCAATCTTATATGCCAAACAAGCGACACAACACTGCCACGGGCGCAGCGGCGACGATGCCGGGCGAGCCGGGGCTGGAAGACGAAGAGTCGGCCGCCGCCCCGCCGCAGCCGGCGGGCAAAGCAACCACGGTCGCGCGCTCGCCCGCCCACGCCGCGGCGCGCAACCTGGCCGCCGCCCACGCGGCGGGCAAAGATGACCTGACGCGCAATGTCCTGCTCTGCGTCGTCGGGCTGGTAATCGGCTTCGCGGTCGGCTTCTTTCTCGCCAACAAGATGCTCGCCGGGCCGCGTCCGCAGGGCGCGACGGCGAGCGCCCCGCGCGGCGCGGACGGCGTTGCGCCGCCGCTCGACCCCGCGCAGACGACCGGCGAACTCCCACCCGGCCACCCGCAGATCGGCGGTCAGGGCGGTGAGCAAGGCAGCGCCGCCGCCACCTCCGCCGATGCGCAGCAGGCGATGGCCGCCGCCGACGCCAAGCCCAAAGATTTCGACCTCCAGATGAACGCCGCCGCCACCTTCTACAAGGCGGAGGACTACGCTAAGGCCGAGCTTTACCTGCAACGCGCGCTCGCCGTCCGGCCCAAAGACGTGGACGCGCTGACCGCGATGGGCAACACGAAGTACGACAAGGGCGACTTCGCGGGCGCGGCCGAATACTACCAGCGCGTGCTCGCCATCCAGCCGAAGAACGCCGACGTGCAGACCGATCTCGGCAACACCTACTTCAGCCGCACGCCGCCCGACTACGCCCGCGCCGTCGCCGAGTACCGCAAGTCGCTCGCGATTGACCCCAAACACGAGAAGGCTTTGCAAAACCTCGCCGCCGCCGCCCTGCACCTCAACGACAAGGCGACCGCCCGCACGGCCATAGATCAACTCGTCGCCCTCGACCCCAACAACCCCGCGCTCGGCCCCTTGCGCGAGAGCTTTAGTTCGCTGCCTTAACTGACGACGGCTCGCAGATTGATTCGCCCCGCCATGCCTTGCCGGGAGCGCGGGCGTCCCGCCCGCCTAGCGTGCGTGAGCACGCTCAGAAGGATTCGTCAGCATGCAGGCTTAAGGTGACAGCGTATCGCTTTGTTCGCGCTGGCGCGCTCAAGGCGGGCGCGCGCGCCCGCGCTCCCGGCAGTAGGCGCGCTTGGTTACGTCGTGAGCAGATGGGCAAAAGTTCAGCCGCCGCGATGCCCGTGAAGGCGCGCGGCGGCTGGTTCATTTTCAGCCCGCTTCAGTCCAGGTCTCAGAGGTCGGGGCTACGCGGGAACTTGACGAAGGGCAGGCGGATGCCGCGCACGAAGACCTGATCGGCGCGCATGGCGGCGGGCGCGGCGTAGCCGGTGCTGCCGGCCGCGGCGATGATGTCGTCCTGATCCACGCCGTCGCCGCTGATGCCGACCGCGCCGACCAGTTCGCCGTTCTTGTAGAGCGGCACGCCGCCCGGAAAGATTTGTATGCCGTTCGGGATGTAAGAGATGCTGCTGCACCGCACGGGCGAAGGGCCGGGGTAAGTGCCGAGCGCCGTGAGCAGGTTGGCCTTGACGAGATCGAGTTGCAGCCCGTCGTTGAAGGGACTCCACAGGTTAATCGGCCGGCTGTAGGGGCCGTTCGGCGTGTTGTCGATCCCGTCCGGGTAGAAGGGGCGCGCGAGGAAGCCGACGGCGCGCGCGCTGATGGCGATGGAGCCATTCAACGGCACGCCGTCCGCGACCGAGGCGTCCACGTAACTGCCGAAGCCGGCGGCCCGCAGCGTCGCGCCGCCGTTGCTGCGCGTGAACAACAGGGCCGTGCGCGCCTTCTGCGCCGACACGTCGAAGCCGAAGACCGGCGCGTCGAACGTGCGGAAGATGCCGAGGATCGTGCCCTCAGTGTCCACCACGGTGATGGAGACGCGCGCGGGGCTGCCGAGCGGCTGCCGGATCGCGGCGCGCGTCACGTCCGCCTGGTGCGCCGCCTGCGCGATGATGCGCCCCACGTCAGGGCCGTTGAGCGCGTTGGCCGAGCCGGAAGTGCTGCCGACGAATGGGAAGAAGCGCGTGTCCACCGCGCCGGGGCTGCCGTCGAGCGTCATCGGCACGAAGGCCGAGGGCTGCGCGGCGCGCACGGGGAAGCCCGCCAGCAGGCTCCCCGGCAGGCTAGCGAACGGCGTGGTCGTCGGCTGCGGCGCTTCTTCGGCCGAGACGTTGACGAAGGGCAGGCGGACGCCACCGACGATGATGTTGTCGCCGCGAATGAGCGGCGGCGTCTCGTAGCCGCGCACGGCCGAGACCGCGATGATCTCTTCGACCGGCTTGTCGAAGTCCGACGGGTCGCGGTCAACCGTGTAGATGCCGTCGCCCTCGATGCCGACGCCGCCCGCCGGCAGCCCGTTCTTGTAGATCGGCATGCCGCCCGGATCGCCTGCCAGGCCCAAGGGCAGACCCGGCGTCTTCACGTCCGAACACGGAAGCTGCGAGAACTGCACGCCGAACAGCGGCCCGCTCGGCTGGTTGGAGATGTTCGCCGGGATGTGCTCCTGGATGATGAAGCTCGCGGTGCGCGGCGTGAAGGCGTTGCCGGAGGTGCTGAAGAACGCGGCCGTGCCCGCCTTGGAGATGGCGGCCAACTCCGCCGGCACGCTCGCGCCTTCGAGGCCGTTCCCGGCGGGCACGCCCTTCGCGCCGCTCAAGGTCGTTGTCGTCGGCGCGCCCGTCATGCGGAAGACGCCGAGCACGTTGCCCTCGCGGTCGGTCACGGCCACCGTGACGGGGCGGCTGACGGCGGAGGCGGCCGAGACGGCCTGCGCGATGATCGTCTGTACGTCGGCGGTCGTCAGGTTGCCGGCGGTGATCGGGTTGGTGTTGGGCGTGGGGGCGTTCGCGGCCGGCGCGGGCGTAGGCTGTGAGCCGGGGTCGTCCGGCAGCCCGCCGCCGATGTGCCCGATGCCGACGCGCACGCGGTTCGACTGCACGCCCTTGTAAGTCAGCCGCACCAGCACGTCGCCCACGTCGCCCAGGTCGTCGGTCAGGCGCACCGTGACCGAACTCAGCAAGGGCTGGCCCGGCACGCTCCCGATGTGCTCGACCGGCAGGTGATAGACGCGGCGGTTCACGTCCTCGGCCTCGACCGTCATGTTGTCGGCGCTGGCGAACGGCTCGACGTTGAGCGCGAGGAATTGCACGCGCGTGCGATGGTCGGCCGAGAAGTTGTGCATCTCTGTGCGCGTGAACGGCTCGCGCAGGCGCGTGACGGATTCGAGCGCGACGGCGCGCGTCGAGTCGGCCTCGCTGATGAGCACGGGGCGCGTTGACTGCGCCGCGGTTTTCTGCCGCGCGCCGGAGAGCAGCGCCGCGAGCGCCGCCAGGCACAGCCCGGCGACGATGAAGGGACGGAGGCGGTTGAGCGAACGACGGCTGATCATATGACTTTTACGCGAAACACTGTCGAGCAAGTGCGCAAGCAGTTCAAAAAAGAGCGTGGGAATGGCGCTGAAGCGGGTACACTTTACCATTAAACTTTTGCGAGTCAAGGTAAATTTGTGTCGCCGTTTCAGACAGGCGCGGGGCGGTTGCGGCAAGTGCGAATTATAATCTACGCACGGCGGCGCGCATCGGTTTTACCCCGCCCGCGGCCCGCGTCGGCGCGTAAAAAATTCGTTGCCAGCCCCGCCGCGATTGTGCTACAAGGCATGCGCTCGCAAGGCACAAACGACCAAGCACCAACTGATCTTCTCAAGCGTAGAGGCTGTTCTCTTTTAACTCTCGAAGCACAGCAATTCCGCCGCGCGCAATTCTTGCGCCGGCCTACATCTTTAGTCGAGGCTCCCTAATGTCCCGCAATCAAGCTCAGCGCAAACCGGCCGCGGCCCAAGTCGCCTGTGGTCTGCTGTTCCTCCTCTGCCTGTGCGCCGCGCCGGCCCGCGCGCAGGACGGGCGCATCACGGGCACCGTCCGCAACCCGGCCAAGGCGGGCGTGGCGGGCGTCGTCGTCACTGCGATCAACCAGGTCACGACCGAGCGCTCGTCCAAGCGCACGGACAGCGGCGGCGGCTTCTCCTTCAAGGTGCGCGCCGGGGCTTACCGCATCCTCGTCACCGCGCCCGACATGCAGACCTTCGACCGCGAGAACATCCTCGTTGATCCGGGTAAGGACACGACCGTCGAGGTCGAGTTGAAGGCGCTGCCCGCGGACGCGAAGAAGCAGCCCGTCGTCGATCCGTCGGAGAGCGAGCGCCCCGCAGGCTACGCGGGCAGCCCCACTGTCGAGTCCGCGCCGCAGACGAACCCGGGGCGGCGCGAGGTGCGCGACCGCTGGCGCATCAACTTCCCCGAATACGAACGCTACGGCGACATGGGCGCGCGCGGGCGCGACATCCCATTCCGCAAGGGCAAGTGGTACAACCCCTACGATCTCAATCTGCTCAAGGGCGACTATCCGATCTTCGGGCAGAAGACCTTTATGATCCTGTCGGCCGTGGACACGTTCGTCGTGCAGCAGCAGCGCACGCCCATCCCGTCGAACGTGTCGAGCGCGCGACCGGGCAGCGCCGAGTTCTTCGGCAAGCCGGAAGTCTTGGCCGTCAACCACATCGCGCAGTTCACGTTCGAGATGTTCCGCGGCGACTCGACCTTCCGCCCGCGCTCCTGGGCGATTAAGATTTCGCCCACCTTCTCGCTGCCCAACTACGTGCGCGCGCGCGAGACCGGCGTCATCAACATAGACGTGCGGCGCGGCACGCGGCGCACCGACACGCAGTTCTCGCTCGAAGAGGCGTTTGGCGAGGTGAAACTCGAAGACGTGAACGCGAACTTCGACTTCATCTCCGTGCGCGCCGGCATCCAGCCGTTCGTTTCGGATGCGCGCGGCTTCCTCTACAGCGACAACAACCTGGGCGCGCGTCTCTTCGGCGGCTTCCGCAACAACAAGTACCAGTTCAACGCCACCTACTTCGCGCAGCTTGAGAAGGACACGAACAGCGGTCTCAACCGCTTCGACCTGCGCCCGCAGCGCATCTACATGGCGAACCTGTTCAAGCAGGACTTGTTCCGCAAAGGCTACACGGGCCAGGTCGTCCTGGCCTTTAACAACGACCGCCGCTCGGTCGAGTACGACCGCAACGGCTTCCTCGTCCGCCCCGCGCTCATCGGCGACTTCCGCCCGCACACGGTCAACGCCGGCTACATCGGGCTGAATGGCGACGGCCACCTCGGCCGCATCAACCTGACGAACGCCTACTACTTCGCCTTCGGGCACGACGACCGCAACCCGATTGCCGGCCGCCGGCAGACCATCCGCTCGAACATGGCGGCGGTCGAGGCGTCGCTCGACAAGGACTTCCTGCGCTACAAGGCTTCGTTCTTCTTCGCGCAGGGCGACAAGAACCCGACCGACAGCAAGGCGACCGGCTTCGACGCCATCCTCGACGATCCCAACTTCGTCGGCGGGCAGTTCTCCTTCTGGAATCGCGTCGGCATCCCGCTCACGGGCGCGGCGGTCGGCCTCGTGCAGCCGAACTCGCTCCTGCCCTCCCTGCGCAGCAGCAAGACGCAGGGGCAGGCGAACTTCGTCAACCCCGGCATACTGATCTACAACGCCGGCATTGACGTTGACCTGACGCAGCGGATCAAGACGGTCTTCAACGCCAACTTCCTGCGCTTCCACCGCACGGAGTCGCTCGAATACCTGATCTTCCAGAACCGCATCCGCCACGACATCGGCTGGGACTTGAGCGTGGGCGTCATCTACCGCCCGCTCCTGATCAACAACATCCAACTGACGTTCGGCGCTTCGACCCTGAAGCCCCGGCGCGGCTTCCGCGACATCTACACGGATCGCACGCGCAACTGTCCGCCCAACGTGCCCGACTACTGCACGCCGGACAACGTCGTCATCAACCCGAACAAGCCCCTGTACGCGCTCTTCGCGCAGGTGAAGTTTATTTTCTAACTGTGAACGGGGACGCGCACGCGCCGTGCGAGCCGCGCGTGCGTCGTCATCTTCCGACTGTTTTCATCACCGAATCATTCATGGCCCCCTTGTCACGAACAGGAGAGAGTTGATGCACCGGGTCGGAATCGTCGAACGTTTCAAGCTGCTACTCGTCATCATCACCTGCGCGCTCGTCGGCGCGCTCACCCTGAGCGGTGCGCGCTCGTCCGCCAACAGCAACGCCGCCAGCCCAAGCGCGGACGCGAAACCTGCGCCCGCCGCGACGGCGCACACGCGCGCTGCCGCGCCGAGTGTGCCTGCCGCCACCGCGCCCGCGCAGGACAAGTCGCCTACGCCGGAAGGCTGCCTCGTCTGTCACACCAACCAGGAGCCGATGCACGTGACCGACAACGGCAAGCTCGGCGCGGACGGCAAGGACGGGCAGGGCTTGTCTTGCACGTACTGCCACGGCGGCAACCCGGTTGGGAAAACCGTCGAGGACGCGCACGTGCGCCCGCGCAACCCGGACTACTGGAAGTACCGCGGCAAGATGACGAGCGCGAACCCGCAGGGCTTGAACGCGCTGATGAACAACGAGAGTTGGGAGTTCGTCCGCTTCATCAATCCGGGCGACCTGCGCGTGACGCAGAAGACCTGCGGCGAATGCCACGCGCAGGAGGTCGCGGCGAACGAGACGAGCAACATGCGGCACGGCGCGTTCCTGTGGGGCGCGGCGCTCTACAACAACGGCGGCTTCCCGTTCAAGGACGCGCGCTTCGGCGAAAGCGTCAGCCCCGAAGGCGGCCCCGAACGGCTCATCCAAATCCCGCAGCCGACGCTCGAACAACAACTACAGAAGGGCTGGCTCACTTTCATAGACCCGCTCCCGCGCTGGGAGATTTCGCAACCGGGCAACGTTCTGCGCGTCTTCGAGCGCGGCGACAAGGGGCGGCTCGACGTGGGCTTGCCCGAAAAGGACGAAGACCCCGGCAAGCCGCGCAAGGGCTTGAGCGCGCGCGGTCTCGGCACGGCGCAGCGCACAGACCCGGTCTATCTGGGGCTGCAAAAGACGCGCCTGCTCGACCCGACCCTGAACCACCTCGGCACGAACGATCACCCCGGCGACTTCCGCTCGTCGGGCTGCACGGCCTGCCACGTCATCTACGCGAACGACCGCAGTAAGGTGAATTCCGGCCCCTACGCCGAGTTCGGCAACATGGGCTACTCGCGCACGGGCGACCCGACCATCCCGCGCAACGAGCCGGGCCACCCCATCCGCCACAGCCTGACGAGCGCCATCCCGACCTCGCAGTGCATGGTCTGCCACATGCACCCCGGCACGAACATGGTCGCCACCTACACGGGCATGCTCTGGTGGGATAACGAGACGGACGGCGACAAGCTCTACCGCAAGGAGCAGCATGACGCGTCGGAGAGCGAGCAGCAGTACAAGCTAGACCGCAACCCGGAGGCCGCGAGCTTGCGCGGTCTCTGGTCTGAGTTCAAAGACCGCGACCGCCTGTCGCCCGACGATTTTCTCGTCAAGACGGGCGAGCCTGACGGCGAGTTGAACAAGTCTCTGAAGAACATCCAACTCGCGGACTTCCACGGCCACGGCTGGCTCTTCCGCGCCGTCTTCAAGCGCGACCGGCAGGGCAACTTCCTCGACTCGTTCGGCCGCCCCGTCAAGAACGTGACGGCGGCGAAGCTGAGCCGCGCCGTCAACTACGAGGACACAGACCCGCGCTCGTCCTCGATCCTCGGCAAGTCGGGCCAGCCTGTCCACCTCAAGGACATACACCTTGAGAAGGGCATGCACTGCGCCGACTGCCACTTCCGCCAGGACGCGCACGGCACGGGCATCCTCTACAACGAGCCGCGCGCCGCCATCGAGATCAACTGCACCGACTGTCACGGCACGATCCAGGAGCGCGCCAAGCTCGTCACCACCGGCTTCGCCGCCGGGCAGAGCGTCGTGGACGGACAGCTAGTTGATAGCGACAAGGGGCGAAACTTACGTGCGCCCCGCAGCGGGCAGAAGGACATCACGCGCAACCTCTACGCGCGCGACGCGAGTGGCGCGAAGATTCCCCTCTTCGAGCTTGCGCCCGACCTGAAGAAGAACGCGAGCGCGAAGCCCTTGGTCAAGACTTACAAGGACGAGAAGGGCGCGGAGCAGACCGTCGAGTTCAAGTCGGGCGAGGTGATACAGAACTCTTTGGTCGAGCCGGGGCGCTGGTGGCGCGTCAAGCAGACGCGCGACACGATTGACCCCGCCTCGCCCGACTATAACGAGTTGTCGCGCTACGCCAAGACCATCCAGCGCGACAACAAGACGTGGGGCGACGTGCCGGCTGACGAAGGCCAACTCGCGCACCCCGACAAGGAGATGACCTGCTTCGCCTGCCACTCTTCGTGGATGACGAGTTGCTTCGGCTGCCACCTCTCGATGCGCGCGAACAAGAAGATGCCGAACCGGCACAACGAGGCCACGGAGTCGCGCAACTTCACGACCTACAACTTCCAGGTCATCCGCGACGACGTGTTTATGTTGGGCAAGGACGGCACGACGACGGGCCACCGCGTCGCGCCCGTCGCGTCGCGCTCGGCCGTGCTCGTCTCTTCGCAGAACCAGAACCGCGAGTGGATTTACTCGCAGCAGCAGACCATCTCCGCCGAGGGCTACAGCGGGCAGGCTTTCTCCACCCATGTGCCGCACACCGTCCGCTCGGTCGAGACGAAGGGCTGCACAGACTGTCACCTCTCCGAGCAGAACGACAACAACGCCTGGATGGCGCAACTACTCTTGCAGGGCACGAACTTCGTCAACTTCATGGGGCGCTACGTCTACATCGCGGCCGAGGACGCCCTGGAAGTCGCCGCCGTCACCGAGCACGAGGAGCCGCAGGCCGTCTATGGCAGCACGCTCCACAAGCTCGCCTACCCGGAGGACTACGATAAGTTCGTCAACAAGGAGAAGCGCGAGCTAGAGCCTTACACCGAGCACGAGGGCACGCCGAAGGTCTTGAGCGTGCAACTGCGCGGCGAGTACCTGTACGCCGCGGCGGGCGAGGGCGGCTTGCGCGTCTTCGACGTGGCGCAGATCGATCACAAGGGCTTCTCCGAGAAGATTACGACCGCGCCTGTCTCGCGCTTCGGGCAGAAGTTCTACGTCAAGACGAAGTACGCCACGGCCGTCGCCGCGCCGACCACGCTCGGCGTTGACCCGGCGCGCTCGCGCAATCCGAACAACCAAGAGCAGCCCGTCCACCTGCTCTACGCCTTCCTCTATGTCGTGGACAAGTACGAGGGCCTCGTCCTCGTCAACGCCGCGACCTTGCTGGACGGCGACCCGCTCAACAACTATCTGAAGCGCGCGCTGACGTGGAATCCGGACGGCGTCTTAAACGACGCCACCAACATCCAGATCGCCGGCACGCACGCCTACATCACGACCGGCAAGGCGCTCGTCATCGTGGACATAGACAAGCCGCTTGAGCCGAAGGTTGTCAAGACCATCCCGCTACGTGAGGCGAAGGCCGTGGCCGTGCAGTTCCGCTACGCCTTCGTCGCCACCGAGGACGGCCTACAGGTCGTGGACATCACGCGCCCCGAAGACGCGCACCTCGTCGAAGGCGCTGAGGTGAAGCTCAACCACGCGCACGACGTTTACGTCGCGCGCACCTACGCCTACGTCGCGGACGGCGCGGACGGCATCGCGATCATCAACGTGCAGAACCCGGAGAAGCCCGCGCTCGATCAGATGTACAACGCCGAGGGCAAGCTGAACGACACGCACCAGGTCAAGATCGCGATGACGAACGCGAGCCTCTACGCCTACGTCGCCGACGGCAAGAACGGTCTGCGCATCCTGCAACTGACCGACCCCGAAACGATGCCCGACTACGCCGGCTTCAGCCCGCGCCCGCAGCCCCGACTGATCGCGATGATGGAGACGAAGGGGCCGGCCGTCGCCATCTCCAAGGGTCTCGACCGCGACCGCGCCGTGGACGAGAGCGGCAACCAACTCGCCGTCTTCGGCCGCCGCGGCGCGCGCCCCTTCAACCTCGCCGAGATGCAGCGCATGTACCTCCTCGACGGCAAGCCCTACACCGTCTCCGACACGCCCAACACGCCCGCCCAGCCCTTAAAGGCCGCGGCGAACGACACCGGCGTGTCCGACGGCAACGGCCTCTCCGTCTCGCTCAACGGGCTGCTCCCGCTGCCGCGCACGCGTGAGGGCCGCCTGTTCCTCGGCGGCGGCTTCGGACTGCTCTTCGCCGCCATCGGCTGGCGCAAGCTGCGTCGGCGAGCGCGGAAGATTTGAGCATGTAGAAAACAAACAAGGGCGCGGAGGCTGATTGACCTCCGCGCCCTTTTCTTCTGCGTGTTACGTGCCTCATGCGGGGCAGTTTGCCGGCCGTATAACCTACCGCCGCCACCGGCGGTCTAATCTCCAGGCTCATACAAAATTCTTGGCAATTACGCGAGTACGGGGATATTGGACGGCGAAAAAGACGTAAAACATGACGCCCATTAGGGCGTATAATTTAAGTTAGGCTGCTTTAGTCTCGCTTGGCGTTAAGAGGCAGATAAGTAGGAACAAAAAGAAGAAAAAGAGATGGCAAAATGCACAAAATGCGGTCATAAGGCAAGCTTCATGATGTCTATGTGCGATGCTTGCATAGAAGAGATCAGCCGTAAGCAAGAAGAGCAGGCCTCTCGAAGAGAAGCTTCAAAGACAGCGGAAATCAAAGCTCTCGAAGTTAATTATCTGGACAAGACTATTGGGAATGCACAAATACGAGAAATTAATATCAGTAAACATGCCCGCGCATTACGGTTTCTAAGATTCACAGACTACACGCTTGTTATTTTTTGCGGTTATTTGGGAGGTTCTCTAAATTCTGTGTAAGTGGCGATAATCAACCGTTCAGTCTCGGAAGGAGATTTGATTATGCCACCGATCAGACCCGAACTACTCGACGAGCTGCTGAAAGACTACCAGAAGCC
>Ga0081539_10000511_pt1 | contig 80587 bp, 79 predicted proteins | sample TabmetS4T2R2_FD_71023 | JGI IMG/M metagenome (GOLD analysis project Ga0081539, IMG submission 71023) | Tabebuia heterophylla rhizosphere microbial communities from the University of Puerto Rico - S4T2R2 | ecosystem: Host-associated > Plants > Roots > Rhizosphere ...
TCGTTTACGACGACACTAACCCGGAAAACCCCATTGGCCCTAACCCGCAGGGACTGCCGGAGGACGACAGTTATCTTCTTAGCTGGCAGATCGGAGCAAAGATTAATTTCCCACACGACATCTATTTTCAGCTGGCGCCGACCTTGTATAACTACACCAGCACTGGCGATAGCTTCAACGGGCCCTTTGTCGGCGATCCGACCTTCCTCGACGATGCGGGTAACAAGGTTACTCCGAACCAGACTGGCGCAAACAATCTCTTCGTCTTCGACATCCCCATGGAGATCGGCTGGAAGTTCGGCGAATTGCCCGCGAAGCTTTTCGGTGAATATGCCCGTAACTTCTCCGGAGATGATCGCGCGACCAGGGCTGGACATCCCGACAAGACCGACCAGGTCAATGCCTATCAGATCGGACTTGGCCTAGGGAAAGTGAAAGAAAAGGGTTCATGGGAGCTAAGAGGCTTTTGGCAGCATGCCGAGCAGTTCTCCCTCGATCCTAACCTGGTTGACTCCGATATCTTTGATAGCCGTGTGAACATGGAAGGGTTTGCCTTTATATTTGGGTACGCGCTGAGCGATGCAGTTTTTGCCAATCTAACGTATGCGCATGGCTGGCCAATCGATACCGATCTCGGAACCGGCGGAGTGGGTGACATTGGAATCAACCCAGTCGATGACTACGACGTGTTCCAGGCTGACCTGAGCTTTAAATTCTAACCCTACAACTATTCTCATTATGAAAAAGACTCTCTTACTCGTCACCGCGGCCTTCGGACTGATCACTTCCCAGGGACTGGCTGATCGACTCGTGATCAAAGGCTCCGATACGCTCGGAGCCAAGCTGGTGCCGCAACTGGCGGAAGCATTCAAGGCAACACACCCCGGAACTACTTTCGACATTGCGGCGGAAGGCTCGACCACCGGCATTGCCGCGATCATCGATGGCACGGCCCAAATTGGAATGGCCAGTCGCCGGGCCAAACCTTCGGAGGTCGGGGCGGCCGCGAGCAAGGGCGTCAACATGCGACCGACCGTCGTGGCCTACGATGGCATCGCGGTAATCATCAATGCGGCGAATTCGATCAAGGGACTGACAAAAAAGCAGGTCGAGCAGATCTTTACCGGCGATGTAACTGATTGGAGCGCAGTCGGGGGAAGTGCGGGAAAGATTTCTATTTACACCCGTAACACTTCATCGGGCACTTACTCCGAGTTTAAGGAGCTGGCGATGAAAAAGCGCGACTATGCGCCAAGCTCGCAGAAGATGGCCGGTAACGAACAGATCGCTTCCGAAGTCGGTAAGAACCCGAATGGCGTTGGATATGTCGGTCTCGCCTACACCAAAGCGGGCGGAATAAAGGTCATGCCAATCGATGGCAACCTTCCTTCGGTTAAGAGTGTGCAAGCGAAGACTTATCCCTACGCCCGCCCGACCTTCTACTACACCAATGGCGAGCCGAGCGGTGTGGCGAAGGACTTTGTCGATTTTACCCTTAGCTCGGCGGGTCAGAAAATTGTTCTTCAGGTCGGATTTGTCCCAGTGAGATAAGCGAAAACTCGCAAGGCGAACTCCAGGCTGAGAAGCCCGCCGGATTACGCGCCCGGCGGGCTTCCTTCTTGAAGGCTCGAATTTACTCAATCGTTGCCCGTCCTTAACCCTGTCGAAACAACGAGGCGCTTCCTTGGTCGTGATAGAGGGTGCGAGCCATTTCAGCGGAGGCATTGGTGTAAGGTGACAACGCCCCGGGTCCTTCTCATGACTCCGGGGCGTTGGGCTTGTTGTAAGTGCCGAGCTTCAAAGGCCAGGCTCAGTCAGACGCGTCACCCAATTGTAACATCAAACACTTTGACCCTGATAGCTCATTTTCCGAGGGTGAAACCGCTATGAAAAATTGCACATTCCTGACTGGTCTCTTGCTGGCTGGTCTCGCCGCGACTGCTTTCGCGCAAATGACGATCAACGGCGCCGGCGCTACCTTTCCCTATCCGATCTACTCGAAGTGGTTCGACGCTTACGCCAAGGTCGATCCTTCGGTCCGCTTTAACTATCAGTCGATCGGCTCGGGTGGCGGCCAGAAACAGATTCTTGCACAGACCGTCGATTTCGGCGCCTCGGACGCCCCGATGAGCGATGAGAACCTGAGTAAGGCACAAGGCAAATTGCTTCACATCCCGACGGTCGCCGGCGCAGTCGTGCTCACCTACAACCTGGAAAACAGCCCGACGCTCAAACTCGATGGCCCGGCCATTGCCGACATTTTTCTAGGCAAGATCACGAAGTGGAATGACCAACGGATCGTCGCCATGAATCCCGGGGTTCAGTTGCCGGATCAGGACTTTGTCGTCGTTCATCGTTCTGATGGCAGCGGGACCACTTTTATCTTCACCGATTACCTGAGCAAAGTAAGCCCTGAATGGAAGCAGAAGGTGGGTAATAACACTTCGGTTAACTGGCCGGCCGGCCTCGGTGGCAAGGGCAATGAAGGCGTTTCCGGTCAGGTCAAGCAAACCCCCAATTCCATCGGCTACGTCGAATTGATCTACGCGATACAAAACAAGATGCCCTATGCGGAGGTAAAAAACGCCGCCGGCAGTTTCGTCAAACCGACGCTCGAAGCGGTGACCGCCGCTCTCGCGACCGCGGAAGTGCCCGATGATTTCCGCTTTTCGATGACCAACCCGCCGGGCAAAGATGCCTACCCCGTCGGTGGTGCCACTTGGCTGCTTGTTTACCAGAACCAGAAGGACAAGGAGAAAGGGAAGAAGCTCGTCGAGTTCCTGAAATGGGCCGAGACCGACGGCCAGAAGATGGCGCGGGACTTGCACTACGCCCCGCTTCCGGACGACCTGCAGCAACGGGTCAGGAAGGAGATCGAAACGATCCAGTATTAATCGGCCACCAGCCGCCGGATCATTCGCCGAGAGGCGACTGTGTCTCGGAGGCCGGCTACCTTGGTCAAATGTCTCTCGTCGCTTCGATACCAGGTGCTGATCAGCCGGCGAAAGAGCTGATGGGGTCGCCGTCGCGCTTCGGGGATCGGGCGTTCGAATGGCTTACCATGGCAATGGCCGGCGCCGTAGCCTTGTTAGTCATCCTTGTGGGCTGGCAACTCTCACGCGACTCGATGCTGGCCATCCACCAGTTTGGCTGGAACTTCCTCGTCAGCACCACCTGGGATCCGGTAGCGGAGCAGTTCGGCGCGGCACCCTTCATCTACGGAACCCTGGTTTCCTCGCTCATCGCGCTTATCATCGCCGTGCCCCTCAGCATCGCGACGGCGGTTTATCTCACTGAGCTCGCGCCGCTCTCCATCCGGCAGCCGATTATTTCCCTGATCGAGATGCTGGCTGCGATCCCCAGCGTGATCCTCGGCCTCTGGGGTATCTTCGTCATGATTCCTTTCCTGCGTGATTATCCATTCCCGTTTCTCAAGAAATACTTTGGCTGGAGCGGGCTTTTCACCGGTCCGATCTACGGCGTGAGCATGCTTGCCGGCGGGATCATCATCGCGGTCATGATCCTGCCGATTATCACTTCGGTCTCGCGCGAAATTTTGCGCAGCGTGCCGAATCTCCAGCGCGAAGCGGCCTACGCCCTCGGCGCAACGCGCTGGGAAGTCACCCGGATTGCGGTGTTAAGCTATGCGCGCAAAGGTCTCTTCGGCGCGGTCATTCTTGGGCTCGGGCGCGCCCTCGGCGAAACCATGGCGGTCACAATGGTGATCGGAAACACCCCGCAAATCGTTCTCTCCCTTCTCAAGCCCGGCTACACCCTTGCAAGCGTAATCGCCAATGAGTTCACGGAAGCAACCACGGAACTTTATTTACAAGCGCTGTTCGAGATCGCGCTCGTCCTTTTCGGGATCACGATTCTGGCCAACCTGCTCGCGCAGCTCCTCCTTAAAACCATGGGCACTACGCAAACCACGAGGGCTGTCCAATGATCAAAGCTTCGGGAGGCGATCGGCATCGCTGGCGCAAGTTCAAGAGCGGTCTCGCCTCGACCCTCTCCTTCAGCTCGGCTCTGCTCGTGATCGCGCCGCTCGCGCTGGTTTTCTTTCATCTCGTGATCAGCGGCGCCACCTCGGTGAACTGGGATTTCTTCACCCATTTGCCCGCGCCGGTGGGGGAGAAAGGGGGAGGAATGGCGAATGCTATCGTGGGCACGCTCGAGCTGCTCGCTCTCGCCTCGCTTGTCGGCGTGCCGATCGGTGTGCTGGGCGGCGTTTATCTCGCCGAATACGGATCGGCCCGGATCAACTGGGGCCTGCGTTTCGTGGCAGACGTGCTCAACGGCGTCCCATCGATCACCTGGGGTGTGGTGGTGTACGGTCTCGTCGTGTTACGCTTCAAAAGTTTCTCGGCCTACGCCGGTGGGCTCGCGCTCGGCCTGATGATGATCCCGCTGATCATGCGCACGACCGAGGAAGTGCTGCTCCTCGTGCCTAACGGATACCGGGAAGCCTCCCTCGCCCTCGGAATCGCGCGCTGGAAAACGATCGTCCACATTGTGATGAAGACCGCCTCCAAAGGCATCGTCACCGGCATTCTCCTTGCCCTCGCCCGCATCGCCGGCGAGACCGCGCCCCTGCTTTTCACCGCCTTCGGCAACCGCTTCTGGAATCACGACCTGGCCGAGCCGATTGCCGCCCTGCCGCTCCAGATTTTCGCCTATGCCATCTCGCCCTACGACGACTGGCATCGGCAGGCCTGGGCCGGCGCGCTTATCCTTGTCGTGGGAATTTTCTTCATCAACGTGCTCGTGCGTTTTTTAACTCGGGAACGAACCGCCACTGTTCTCTAAATTATGGTAAAGACCATGGCATTTCCGGAATCCACTTCATCGACCAGCGCAAAAACGGGTTCCGCGCTCCTCGAAACGCCCGCCAGGACCAGCCCGCCCGCCGCGTTTGCGGTGAAGAATCTTTCGATTTGGTATGGCGAAAAGCAGGCGATCCGAAACGTCTCGATCGACATTCCATCGAAAGCCATCACGGCCATCATCGGCCCGAGCGGCTGCGGCAAATCGACCTTCCTCCGTTGTCTGAACCGTATGCACGAGCTGGTCCCGCGCACGCGGATCGAAGGCGATATCCGTTTCTACGGCGAAGATCTCTATGGCGGAGGGGTCGATCCCGCCGTCGTTAGGCGACGGGTCGGGATGGTCTTTCAAAAATCCAACCCCTTCCCGACGATGTCGATCGAGGACAACGTGCTCGTCGGATTGCGGCTCAACGGCGTGCGCGACCGCCGCGTCCTGAATCAGCGCCTCGAGCAATCGCTCCGCATGGCCGCGCTCTGGGACGAAGTGAAACACGACCTGAAGAAGCCGGGGATGAGCATTTCCGGCGGTCAGCAACAACGTCTTTGCATCGCCCGTGCGCTCGCGGTCGAGCCTGAAGTATTGCTCATGGACGAGCCCTGTTCCGCCCTCGACCCGATCGCGACCGCGAAGATCGAGGAACTGATCCGTGAGCTGCGCGACAAATACACCATCGTGATCGTGACCCACAACATGCAACAGGCGAGCCGGGTTTCAGACAAGACCGCCTTCTTCTATGTCGGCGAGCTGATCGAATTTGGCGACACGACCCAGCTCTTCAACCGTCCCCGGGAGCGCCAGACCGAGGATTACATCACCGGCCGCTTCGGCTAACCCGCATGATCCGCTCCCGACACATCCTCCGCGACTTCGATCGCGCTCTGGAATCTCTGCGCGCCGATGCCCTCATGATGGCGAGCCTGACCGACCGCAATCTGCAAAATTCCATGAGCTGCCTGCTCGACCGCAATCCCGAGCTCTGCGCGGTCACGGTGATGGATGAAAAGGAGGTCGATGCTCTGGAGAAGAAGGTCGATCGCGATGGTGTGGATATTCTTCTTCGTTTTCAGCCCGTCGCCTCCGATCTGCGCCAGGTCGTTTCGACGATGAAACTGGGGAACAATCTCGAGCGCGTGGCCGACCAGGCGCTCAACATCGCCAAGCGATCGCGCAAACTCTCGATGGAACCGGAGCTGCACGAAGCGATCGCGCTCGGGCCGCTTTTTATCGATGCGATTGCGGTCTTTCGCGACAGCATTCGCGCTTATGCCGATGGCGACGTCGTTCTGGCCCGTTCCTTGCGCGAGCGCGATCGCGAGATCGATCAGATGAATCAACAGATCGCCAGCGATCTCACTGCGCGGATGGCCGAAAACCCGGACCGGATTCCGGATTATTTGCAGCTACTTTTCATCGCGCGCCACCTCGAACGAGTCGGCGATCACGCCAAGAACATCGGCGAGGATGCAGTCTACACCGCGGAAGCAGAAGACATTCGCCACCCCGACAACGCCTTCGCCTACGGTTGACATGCTTCTGTCATCTCGAGCCAGCACAGCGCGGCGCGGACCCTCTCCAAGGGGACCTGTGCGCCCCTGCCGGTCGCAGGTAGCCAGGGCCAGGGAGCCGTTACCGAAGCATTATTTCTTAACCAGCTTCGGCGGGACGAGCCAGAGCAGTTTGCCCCTTTTGCCGACGTAATCGACGAGCGCAATCCCGCCTTTCGCCATCTTCAGTTTTGCGCCAGTCAGGGCGGCGATGGTTTGCGAAAAGTCCGGTTCGTGCCCGACGAGCATGAGCGAATCCTGAGGGTGTTTGCGGAGGAGTCGCGGCAGATCCTGCACGCCGAAGCCGGGGGCGAGCAACTTCTCCTCCCGGCAGACCACCTTCAGGTGCTCGGCGGCGATATCTGCCGTCTGCGAGGCGCGCGGTAACGGACTCGTGAGGATAAAATCCAGCTTCGGCTTGCAGCGCGCGAGAAACTCGCCCACCTCGTGGATTTCCTTTCGTCCTGGTTTCGTCAGGGGCCGCTCGTCATCCGGTTTGTTCCAGTCCGGCCAATCCGCCTTGCCGTGCCTCAAAAAATAGAGCCGCATGACTTATCTGCGGCCAGAAGCTCCCACCGCAGCCGCGCCGGTCTGGTGGCGGATGTCCTCGGCGGCGGCTGCGAAGACCGCGTCTTCGCCGATGTTCGTGGCATGATCGCCCACGCGCTCGAGGTGTCGGGCGATAAACATGAGGTTCAAATAACCGCGCAACTGCTCGGGATCCTGCGCCATGCGTTCCACCAGCCGGCGGCTGACCTGAGCGTTGAGTTCATCCAGCCCCTTATCGCGCGCCTTCAATCCGCTGCCCAGTTCGACATCCTCGTTCAGATAGGCATCGACGCCGTCCTTGAGCATCTTCATCGCCAGGTCGGCCATCGGCTGGATGAGCTCCACTTCCGGTAAAGGCCGATGTTGATTCAACTTGCGCGCCTTCCGCGCAATGTTCACCGCCTGGTCGGCCATTCGCTCAAGATTGGGAGAAAGTTTCATCACCGAGACGACTCGGCGCAGATCGGACGCCACCGGTTGAAAACGGAGCAGGACTTCGATTCCATCCGCATCGATTTGCTTCTCGAGCTGGTCCACCTCTTCATCATCTGCAATTGCCGTGGCGCAAAGCTCATCGTTCCGGCGAGCCAAGCCGTTAAGCGCGTTCTCCAGGTTGCGTGTAGTCAGGCTCGCCATCATCAGGAGGTGGTTGCGGAGCGAAGTGAGCGCTTCATCAAAGGTTCCGAGAATGTGTTTCGAAATCATCCCCCCTTCCCGATCAACCGAACCGGCCCGTGATGTAGTCCTCCGTCTGGCGCTGCGACGGTTTGGAAAATATTTTGGCCGTGTCGCCGAATTCAATCAGCCGCCCGAGATAAAAAAAGGCGGTGTGATCGGAACAGCGGCCCGCTTGTTGCATGTTGTGAGTCACGATCACGATCGTGTATTGCTCGCGCAACCCGCGAATAAGTTCCTCGACCTTGGCCGTGGCGATCGGGTCGAGCGCCGAGCAGGGTTCGTCCATGAGCACGATCTCCGGCTCGACTGCCAGAGCCCGGGCGATGCAGAGGCGTTGTTGCTGCCCACCGGAGAGACCGAGCGCGCTGCTCTCGAGCCGGTCTTTCACCTCTTCCCAAAGGGCGGCCGAACGTAGACTCTTTTCGACCGCTTCGTTGATCCGGGACTTTTTGGTCACGCCGGCAATGCGCAAACCGTAGGCCACGTTCTCGTAAATCGATTTCGGGAAAGGATTGGATTTTTGGAAAACCATTCCGATCCGGCGACGCAGCTCCACGACGTCGACCGCCGGAGCGTAAATGTCGCGGCCTTCGACCACGATCGCACCACGAGTGATACGCGCCTCGTCGACCAGGTCGTTCATCCGGTTGAAACAGCGAAGCAGAGTGGTCTTGCCGCAGCCGGAAGGCCCGATGAAAGCGGTCACCGCCCGGGCCGGAATTTGCAGGCTGACTTCGTGCAGAACCTCGTGGTTGCCATAGGCGAAATTCACATCCTGGACGTCGATCATCGGTCGTTCCGGTTGGATTGCGGCCGCGGACTCTACCTCTTGGGTCCGGGCCAATTTGGAATCGATTGTTTTTACCATGAGAGGCGATTACGGCTGCGTTCCCGCAGGATAATAGAAGTGGCCGCGATCAACATCACGAGGAGCAGGAAAATAAAGGCGGCGCCGTATTGAACCCGCTCGGTGTATTCATTCTGCGGAATCTTGGAGCTGACGACATAGATATGATAGGGGAGGGCCATCACCCCCTGAAAGAAAAAATCGGTCCATTGTTTCACTTGCCAGGGCATCTCATCGCGTAGCGCGTAAGCAGCGGTGAACATGATCGGCGCGGTTTCCCCCGCGACCCGGGCGATGCCGAGAATCGAGGCAGTCAGAATGCCGGGCATGGCATAGGGTAGAACATTCTTGCGGATCGTCTGCCATTGGGTGGCGCCAAGGGCGAGCGATCCTTCCCGCAAACCCTGCGGCACGGCGCGGAGCGCTTCTTCACTTGCGGTGATAATCGCCGGCAGCACCATCAGCCCGAGAGTAAACCAGCCTGCGAGAAGTGAAACATTCCAGTGGAAAAAGATCACGAAAAGCCCAAACCCGAAGAGCCCGAAAACAATCGAGGGCACTCCGGCGAGATTGAGGATGGCGACTCGAATGAGCCGAATGGAACGGCTGTTGCGGCTGTACTCGTTGAGGTAAATGGCAGCGCTGATCCCGATGATGAGCGCCACCACCATCGAGCCGATGACGAGGAGCGCAGTGCCGACGATGCAGGGCCAGATTCCGCCCGCGGAATAGGCCACACTGGTCGGCTCGATCTGTGCCTCCGGATGCTGCGCCTGCCAGGCCCGCAGTTCGCGATCGCCTAACGACATCTTTTTTCCCTGGTACTCGAAGAGAAAAAGCGTCTCCGGTTTTTCGGTCAGGAAGGGAACGTTGACGAAGGGCGGTTTGCTCGTGAAGACGGTCCGGGCGCCCTTGATGCCGATATCGAGAAAGATATAGCTCGTGCAGGCGAGGATGAGATAGGTCGCAAGCCGGAAGAGCCAGAAGGCGATTTTTTCCTTCCAGCGCGAGCGCATCCGGTAGCTCGCGCTCGCCCCGCGGTCATCGAGATTGGAGGCGAGGTTAAAGCGGGACGCGGCCAGCGTGGCTTGGTCCATCATTTTATCGGTCGCGTCCATTTCGCTTCTCTATCCAATGCTCATGCGATAGCGCTGCACCACTTTCTGTGCGGCGTAATTGATCACGAGCGTGATCGCAAAAAGCATGAGGCCGACCATGAAAAGCGCGCGGTAATGAATGCTCCCCCGCACCACTTCGCCCATCTCCTGTGCGATGATGCCGGTCATGGTATGAACCGGTTGGAAAAACGCGCCCGGCCCCTGAGTAAAGTCGGGAATCGCAATCCGATTTCCAGCGCAGAGTAGCACCACCATCGTCTCGCCGATCACTCGCCCGAATCCGAGCAGGATGGCGGAGATGATCCCGGACAAGGAAGCCGGCACAAGCACCCGCAGAATCGTCTGAAGCCGGTTCGCCCCGAGCGCGTAGGAGGCTTCCTTGAAACCGCGCGGTACATTTCGGAGCGCATCTTCTGAGAGGGTAAAAATTGTCGGCACCGCCATGAGCGCGAGCAAAAGGCCGGCGGTGAAGGCGTTCAGTCTTTCGCTGATCGGGAAAAACGAAATCCACTCCAGCCAGCGCGACTGCGAGGCCTGCCGGAGAGCTTCACCGACGACCGCGATCCCGAAAAAGCCAAGGACGACCGAGGGAATCGCAGCGATGAACTCGATGTAGGGTTTAATCAAGCGTTTCTCCTGCCGGCTCGCGATTTCGCTCACGTAGATTGCTGCCGCCACCCCGATCGGGACCGAGAAGAACAGGGCAACGCAGGACACCAGGATCGAGCCGACTAACAATGGCCGAATGCCGTACCAATCCTGCCAAAAGCTGGCCGTGATCCAGTCTTGACCGAAAAGGAAGCCGCTGATCCCGCGGTACCACGGCACGGGCTGGTTCGGATTCCATTGCGCCAACTGCCGGTAGGCAGCGGGCAGGCCGACGGCGAAATTCCGTGCCCGATTTTGCCAGCGAGCAAAGTCTGTTTGTGCTGAGCGATTCGTTAAACCGGGGGGATGCTGGAGCAGTTCCCGGATTTTCGCGGCCAGCTTCTCGCTCGTCAGACGGTAGGTCGACGCGCTCGCCCGCAGCGTCGAAATCGTTACCGCTTCGTTGACCTCCGGGATGATGATTTGCCCGGCCGCCTGCCGATCACCAAGCCGCTCGAGGCGCTCTTTTTCCTCGACCATTTCGTCCCGCTTGGCCAGGGCTTCTTTCAATCCCATTGCCTCGTCATTCAGGTCCGAGACGAGCCCATTCAGCTCCTCGCCCGCATCACTGAAGGCGGTGGCAAATTGATCGAACCCGGCGAGTGCCGCCTGCGCGTCGAGCGGGCTCCGTCCAGCCTTTTGCAGTGCCTGGAATTGTTCGAGCCGGATTTGGTTCAATTCGCGATCGAGCGCGGCGTGCCCGTTCGCTACCGCACGAATGATGTCGACGTACTCGAGCCCGGCGGTGCGGTAAAGCCGTAGATTGCGGAGGTTTTGGCCGAAGAAACCGAATCCTTCCCGGAAAAGAAAAATCGTAATCAGGGCGAGAACAACGATCGCGACGACGGCGTTGCCCCCGAAGAAATACTTGATCGCGCGCTCGATCAACCGGCGGTGGCGCCGGGTGTTGCTCGGCGCCGTCTCTCTCGCAGGAGCAGGGCTGAGGACTTCCACCGCTGGAGATTGCAGAGTGGCTTCGGCACGGGCAAAACCTTTAATGTTACGTTTGGGTAACACCGTTCACCGGTAGATGCACCTGCACCGTCGTGCCGCGGCCAATCTCGCTCTGCGCCTCGACGCTCCCGCCATGCAACTGCGCAATGTGTTTCACGATCGAGAGCCCGAGCCCGGTCCCGCCCAGCTCGCGGTGTCGCGCCTTATCCGCCCGATAAAAGCGCTCGAAAATCCGGGAAAGATCCCGGCCCGGAATGCCCGGGCCGTTGTCCCGTACGCCTAACGAAATACGATCGCCCTGCCCGGTGGCGAAAAGGGTGACCCGGCCGCCCTCAGGCGCATATTTGACCGCGTTGTCGAGCAGGTTGTAGACGAGTTCCTGGAGTCGCGCCTCATCCGCCCGGAGAGGCGGCAGGTCTTCCGCCACTTCCAGCCCCGCCTGCAATTTCTTTGAAACGAATTTCTTTTCCCAATCGCGCATGATCCCGCTCAGGAAGGTGCCGGGGCGGATCGTCGTCAGGTCGAGTGCTACGCCGGGACCTTCCAGGCGAGCGAGGGTCAGGACGTCATCCACGAGCAGATTGAGGCGCTTGGAATGCCGCTCCATCACCTCGAAAATCCGCAGAAGTTCGGCCGGCGGCTGCTTTGGATTTTCCAGGAGGGTCTCGAGATAGCCGCGGAGGATGGAAAGAGGCGTGCGCAGTTCGTGCGAAACGTTGGCGACAAAGTCGCGCCGCATCGTTTCGGTCTGCCGCAGCTCAGTGATATCGCGAAAAAGAATGACCCCGCCGGTTACTTTTCCGGCTTCGTTTTGGATCGGCTCGGCTACGACTTCGAGGAAACGTTCCGGGGCGGGAGATCGCTGGAGGGTAATCTCATGGCGCTGCGTTTCCCCCCGGTCGAGAGCGTGGCCTAACAATCGCTCGACGGTTGCATCGCGCACCGTTTCCAGGAGGGTGAGATCTTCCACGTCCGGCGCGAGGCCGAACATTTCGCGGAAGGCGCGATTCGTCAGGCGGATGCGCCGTTGCCGGTCGGCCACAACCAGGCCGTCGGCCAGCGCGCCCACGATTGCCTGCACTCCGAACTCCCCTTCCTGCACCCGCGTTCGTAAATTCGCCTCGCGGAGCGCGAGTTGTTCGAGAGCAAAGGCAATCCGGCGCATCCGAGAATTGCCGCCGATAAGAAAGGTGCCGGGCATTCTTTCCCCGGCCACTTCCTCGATCAGGTGTTCCAGCTCGCGCGAAGGTCCAATCCAGCCGTGCCAGAGTCTCCACCCGAGGTAAAGCAGCGCCGTGAGCGCGAACGCGAAAGCGATCCAGCCCATCTGGGAAAATTATTCGCGCAAACGATAACCGAAGCCGCGCACCGTCTCGATCGCGCCCGCCGCTTTCCCCAACTTCTCGCGCAACCGGCGCACGTGGGTATCGACCGTGCGGGTATCGATCGCCGTCTCATAACCCCAGACTTCATTCAGGAGCCGGTCGCGCGCCTGGACGCGCCCGGGTCGGCGCATCAGCATGTTGAGCAGCTTGAACTCGACCGCCGTCAGTGTCACCGGTTTGCCCGAGACGAGCACCCGATGCCGCGCCTCATCAATCGTGATCGGCCCGCGGGTAAGATGTTCCTCCACCCCGTCATTCTGGCCGCGCCGGAGGATGGCCTGGATTCGCAAAGCGAGCTCGCGCGGGCTGAACGGCTTGGTCACGTAATCGTCGGCGCCGAACTCGAGCCCAACAATGCGATCCACTTCCTCGGCCTTGGCCGTGAGCATGATGATCGGAATATGACGGGTCGCAGAATCGCTTTTCAAAACCTTGCAGACTTCGAGTCCCGACATGCGCGGCAACATCAGGTCGAGCACGATGAGCGAGGGCAATTCGGCCCGCGTTTTTTTTAAACCGTCGGCCCCGTCGGCCGCGATCGTGACCGAAAAGCCGCCAGCCTTTTTCAATTGCAGATCAATGAGGTCGACCACGTCGGGTTCGTCCTCGATGATCAGGATTTTTTTGTTGGGCATGGCCACGGCCTCGAACGATTAAAGCGCACTATGTCGAATCGATTGGCGGGTGACAATTCGCCAATTATCAATCGCGCGCCAATTTTACATTGCTGTAACGACTGGCTCCCGTGACCTCGTCCCCGAGCCAGTCGGGCGGGCGAAAGGAATGGTAGGTCTGGACGTCGGAGAATTCCACCTCCGCCACCATCAACCCTTCGTGCGAGCCGTGATAAATATCGATCTCGATCGTGAGCCCGCGATAGGGAACATAATAGCGGGTTTTCGTCAGGCGGGCGCCTTTGGTTCCGGGCCAAAGGATGCCAAACTGCGCCGGGTTGAGATGAATCTCACGTTCTTCCCGGGCGCGGGCCGGCCCGCGCTTGAAGGTAAGCGTGCAAATGCGTCCCTTCTTCCGCAGACGCACGTGCTCGCGCCGTCCCACCGCCAGGTAGCCCTGTGCGATCTCGCTGTGCGGATAGCGCGCAAGATTTCGCGGCAGGCTCCTGATCAAAAACTTGCGTTCGATTTCGAGGTGCGGGTTTTTCATGGTTGCAATCCCGAAATGGAAACGAACAGGATTGGTGACTCAGCAAAATCAAACCACGCTCGTCAAGCGCATCGCCCGTAGAGCCCTGGAACGCCACAACCGCTGCCTGCGTCTTCTCAGCGGTGCTGGCGATGGCCCTTAGGGAAATATCTCACCGAGCTTTCTGGCCAGGCGTTTATCTCCGCGGATCTTCAGGCGCCCGGTCAGGAACGCCCAGGTGCCGCCGAGCGTGCCGTTGGAAAGCGCAACCCAGTCGCGGTCCCTGAGGATAAAAGTGACGTCTGGGTTGCCGACTTCTCCGCGACCCATTCGAAAAGTGCCATCGTTGACTTCGATCCACCAATCGCCTCCGGCCGGCCCGCTCAGGCGCCATTGATAATGGGCGTGAACGCCTCTCGCCAGATCGGCGCGGAAACTCTGTCTCATCCCATCGAAGACTTCCTGCGGAGTCGCGTTCGGCCTCTCATCCGGCGCCGCGCCTAACGACAGCAGTGCGATGAGCAAGATGCTCACGACGGAGTTGCAGCGGCGTTTCGCGATCATTCCTTTCTTAGGATCGCCGGGTCAACCGATGCCGGTCGTCTGGGCTTGCCTGATCGCACCTCGCCGCCTCCCGTGATGAAATAGCGCGACCCCGAGCCTGCCAGGGAGGGGACTCGAACCCCTAAGGATTGCTCCACCAGATCCTAAGTCTGGCGCGTCTGCCAATTTCGCCACCCTGGCTTTGGGTCACTCCTGCAAACGTCGCAGCAGTTCGCCGCAGTTTATCGCGTCGCGCAACTCTCGCAATGGGAGGTGAAACTTCATCCCGACTGCCTGGCGTAGATTCGCCCGGCGAGGCGGAGGACGGGACGAGGAATGTGCCTAACGAGAAACATGCTTAGCCTGACCAAAGCGCCGGGAACGACGAAGGGACGGTTTTGCTCGAGGGCCGCGAGTGCTTCCGCAACCACTTTCTCCACCGGAGCGTAAAAGAAGCTTGGTCGGCCAGGTCCCGGCCGGCCCGCGCCGCGCCGCGCCACCTGGCTAAATTCGGTGTGGACAGGGCCGGGACAAAGGGCGGAGACATGCACTCCCGCGCCGATAACCTCGACGCGCAGAGCCTGGGAAAAGCTGGTCACATAGGCTTTGGTCGCGGCATAGACGGCAAAGTTCGGCAGCGGGAGAAAACCGGCCGTCGAGCTCACATTGAGAATGCCGCCCTGGCCTCGTCCGATCATCGCCGGGAGCAAGGCACGGGTCATGGTGGTTAACGCCACCATGTTCACCTGCAACATCGTCTCCAGCCGCCCGGGTTCGCCGCTCGCAAACGGGCCCATGTCGCCGAGCCCGGCGTTATTGATCAGCAAGTCGAGCTCGAGATTTTCGCGGCGAATCCAGTCGAGCAGTTCATCGAGCGCGGCGCGCTGGGCCAGATCGGTGCGGTGAATTTCAACGCGCAAGTTCGGGTGTCGCGCCATCAGCTCGTCGCGCAGATCGCGAAGCCGTTGCTCGCGCCGTGCCACCAGTACGATCAGGGTGGCCCGCGGCGCAAGTTGGCGGGCGAACTCCTGGCCGATCCCAGCCGACGCCCCGGTGACGATTGCCCGGCATCCATCCAACCGAATCACGACCCACTTTTCCTCAAGATCGGCGCCAGCACGCGCCAGACGTTCTCCGCCACGATTTTATCGCCCCCTGCGGTTGGATGAATTTGGTCGTCTTGATTTAAAGCGGCATTTCCGCCGACACCTTCGAGCAGGAACGGGATGAGCGCGGCATCGTTAGTCCGGGCCAGTTCGGCGAAGGCAGCGCGAAACTCCCGCGCGTAATCAGCCCCGAGATTCGGCGGAATCTGCATCCCGGCGATGACGATTTTCGCCTCTGGATTTTTCGCTTTCACTTTGTCGATAATCGCCTGGAGATTTTCTTTCATCGTCGCGATCGGCAGGCCGCGGAGACCGTCGTTGGCGCCGAGTTCGAGAACCAGGACGTCAATCGGCCGCTGCAAGAGCCAGTCAATCCGGCGCAGTCCGCCGGCGCTTGTCTCGCCGCTCAACCCTGCGTTGATCACTTCATAGGGCAGCTTTTCCGACTTGATCTTTGCCTTGATCAGCGCCGGGAACGCCTGGTTTTGCCCCAGACCGTAGCCGGCGGTGAGGCTGTCGCCGAGGAAAAGAATCGTCCCGCCGAAAACCGGAGCAGCCAACAGAAGCGTCGCGCCCGCCAGGAAAAAAATTCGCCTCCACAAATTATTCATGCGCGTCGCATCCTCATCGCGTAAGCAAACCGCGCCGCCTGCCACCGTCAATGAACCCGCCGCCGATCCTCGAAGTTCGTGCCCTGACCAAAAGTTACGCCACTGGCGCCGGCCCGCTGACAGTCCTGCGCAACATCAGCTTTACTCTCGCGCCGGGCGCGACCTGCTCGATCCTCGGCCCTTCGGGTAGCGGGAAAACAACCCTCCTCGGGCTGGCGGCGGGGCTCGACCTGCCGACCTCTGGCGACGTAGTTCTCAACGGCATTGACCTCGGCCAGAGCGGTGAGGATGAACGGGCGCGGTTGCGTAACGAGCTGGTTGGCTTTGTTTTTCAGAACTTCCAGCTCATTCCCACCCTCACCGCGCTTGAGAACGTGACCGTGCCGCTGGAATTGCGTGGCGATCGCAGGGCGCGCCAACTTGGACTCGACCTTCTGCAACGCGTCGGCCTCGGCGACCGGCGCGATCATTTTCCCGCGCAACTCTCCGGTGGTGAACAACAGCGGGTTGCGCTCGCCCGGGCCTTCATTAACCGGCCAAAAATCCTTTTTGCCGACGAACCAACCGGCAACCTCGACGCCGAGACCAGCCGGACGGTGATCGAAGTGATGCTGGAACTGAATCATCAGGCCGGCACCGCCCTTGTCCTGGTGACGCACGATCCCGACGTCGCAGGGGTGACGGAGCGGACGATCCGGCTGCGAAATGGAGAAATGGTTGAATGAAACAACTTTTTCCTAACGAAAATGGCTGGAAGAAAGCCGCACGAACCGAGGTGCCTCGTGGACCATTGCCATCTCGAGGTGGGGCAGCGCGCCGAGGGACCTCACGAGCCACGGCCGGGCGTCTATTGTTAGTGAGCCACAGGGTAGCCTGCGAGATCTCTCGCCGTTCTTCGGCGGCTCGGAATGACAAAAGGGGCGGGCCGCCCGACGGATAAGTTGCTAATTCATGCGCGACGTAACGGATGCTTTCCCTTTTTCTCTGCGCATGGCCTGGCGCGACAGCCGGTCGAGCCGATGGCGACTTCTGCTTTTTTCGATTTCCATCTCGTTAGGCGTGGCCGCTCTCATCGCGATCGGCCTCTTCCGCGCCAGCCTCGCCCGCGCGATCGACGACCAGGCCCGCGCGCTGCTCGGCGCCGATCTCGTGATCGAAAGCAACCGGCCCTTCACCGCGGCGCAGGAGCAGGTTCTGCAGTCGTTAGGCGAGACCCAGGCGCGCGAGGTCCGCTTCAGCACGATGGCCGTGTTCCCAAAAAGCGGCGGCACCCGGCTCGTCGCGCTCCGCGCTCTTGGGGGCGATTTTCCCTTTTACGGGAAGATGGAAACGGTACCGCCCGACGCCGGGCAAAGTTTTCGCCGGGGCAGGAAAGCGGTTCCGGAGGAGAGTCTGCTTTTGCAATTTCGCGCTCACCCCGGCGATCCGCTCAAGATCGGCGACGCAACTTTCACAATTGCCGGTGCCTTGAAAAAGATGCCGGGGGAAGCATCCCCCGCGGCGAGCTTCGCTCCCCGCCTTTACATTCCGCTCGAAGACCTGGCGCGGACGAATCTGCTCAAACCGGGCAGCGTCGCCCGCTATCTCGATTTTGTCCGGTTCGCGCCTAACGAGGAGGTGACGGCCCGCGTGAAACAATTGGCGCCTCGCCTCGACCAGGCCGGCCTGGAATACGATACCGTCGCCAAACGAAAGAAGGACCTCGGCGAAGCCCTCGAGAACCTCTACCGCTTCCTCAATCTCGTCGGTTTCATCGCGCTGCTCCTCGGCGCGGTCGGGGTCGGGAGCGCAATTCAGGCGCATCTTGAGCAAAAAGTGCGGCCGGCCGCGGTCCTGCGCTGTCTCGGCGCGATCGGTCGCACCACGCTTGCAGTCTATCTTCTTCAGGTCACGGCGATGGGGGTGGCCGGTGTGGCGGTCGGCGCGATTCTCGGCCTAACGACTCAGGCAATTCTCCCCGGCGTTCTGCAAGCATTCATCCCTTTCCCGCTCCCGCGGTCGATTGTCTGGACGCCGGTTCTCAGTGGCATGGCGGTGGGACTGACGGTTTGCCTTCTCTTTGCTTTGCCGCCTCTGCTCAGGTTTCGCCACGTCTCGCCGCTGCTCGCCCTGCGTGCTTCGGTCGAGGAAACCGCCGCGCCGAGACGGCGTGATCCAGTGATCTGGCTGACCTGGATTTTGATCGCGACCTGCCTGGCCGGATTCGCCGTTTCCCGAGCGGAGAAATGGAGCGACGGCTTGTTCGTCGCCGGAAGTCTCGTCCTTGCCGCCGGGATTCTCGTTGGTGTCGCCAAATTGTTGATCGTACTCGTGCGCCGGCTCCTCCCCAGCCGCGGGAGTTTCGTTCTCCGCCAGGGGATGGCGAACCTCTACCGGCCTAACAATCGGACTTTACTCCTCACGCTGTCGTTAGGTTTGGGCACGTTTCTCCTTCTCACGGTCTATCTGACGCGCGATCTGCTCCTCGGTCAGTTCCGTTCCATTGGGGCGAACGATCAGCCCAATATCTTCCTTTTCGACATTCAACCCGACCAGACGCAAGGGGTCGCCGCACTCGTCAGGCAAGAACAGCTACCGGTGATTCAGGAGGCGCCGATCGTGACCATGCGATTGATCGAAGTAAAAGGCCGCAACTCTTCCGAGATTCTGAGGGATCCGAAACATACCGTGCCGGATTGGGAGCTGGAGCGGGAATACCGCTCGACATATCGCGCGGACCTGAGCGAGACGGAGAAGATCACGGCAGGAAAATGGATCGGGCATTTCGATTACCATCCGGGCGCGACTGTGCCGATTTCGGTCGAGCAGGAGATCGCCAAAGATCTTGGCCTAACGATTGGGGATGCCCTCGTTTTCGACGTCCAGGGCGTGCCGATCAAGACCCGGGTGGCGAGTCTGCGCCAGGTCGATTGGAAACGGTTTCAAACCAATTTCTTCGTCGTCTTCCCGACCGGAGTGTTGGAAAACGCGCCGAGGTTCAATGTGCTCGTGAGCCGCGTCCCCACTCCGGCCGCCTCGGCCAAGCTGCAAAACGCGATCGTCGAAAAATTCCCAAATGTCTCCGCGATCGATCTGACCTCGGTGATTCAAACCGTCGATGGAATTCTGGACAAGGTCGCGCTTGTCATTCGCATCATGTCGCTCTTCACGGTCGGCACGGGAATCATCGTCCTGGCGAGCACGATCTGGAGCGGACGGTATCAGCGATTGAAGGAAAGCGTGCTCTTGCGAACCTTAGGCGTGTCGCGCCGGCAGATCTGGCAAATTCTCGGCGCGGAGTATTTGTTTCTCGGCCTGCTCGCGAGCACGACCGGGATCATTCTCGCGCTTCTCGGCAGCTGGGCGCTGGCGGCGTTTGTTTTCAAACTCGATTACACGCTCTCGCCTTGGCCGATCCTGGTTGCCGGCGCAACGGCAAGCCTGCTGACGACCGCGATTGGTTTACTCACCAGCTATGGGGTTGGATCGAGGCCGCCGCTGGCGATTCTTCGCCAGGAAGTGGATTAACCCCATAGTCAGCCGGAGCGAGTTGCTTCCGCATATCCCGGCCAGGTGAAGCGGGGTCGCGAGAACAATTCGGCAGGCGGGTTCGACTTCGGGCTTGCCTTCAGCACGAAGACTCTGGTAGACCCACGTTCATGGACCCGACTGCCTACTGCCCGGGTAAATTGTCACGGGCATTTCATTGCACCCTTGGAGCCGTGTTCTTCTCGGTGCTGGCATTAACCCTGAAGACTCAGCCCGCTCGTGCCGATAGCGCGACATGGACTGGTGTTCTTAATAATTCCTGGCTAAACGCCCAGAATTGGACTCCTGAAACGATCCCAACTGGGCCAAATGACATAGCCACTTTTGGGACCTCCGATGAAACTGATATCAGTGTTCACCTTGTCTCGGAAATAAACACCATCGTCTTCAAGGCGGACGCAAGCAGTTATGTCTATGATCTTCCGGTGGCAGACTTTTCATTTAGCGGACAGGGGATCAGTAATAATTCCGCCAAACTGCAGACCTTTGTTTGCCACTCCGTCTGTTACAGCTGCGGCTCTGGATACCCCACCACTTTTAACTTCTATAACAGTGCAACCACCGGAGACTCGACTCAGTTCACGGTTGAGGCAGCTCTGCAGGATGAAGCGTTTGGCGGCGAGCTCTATTTTTGGGACTCATCAACGGCCGGCTCTGCCAGCATTAATAACCTGGGTAGCAATTTTTATTATGGTGGAGGTGCCACGTACTTCGAGGATGACTCGTCGGCTGAGAATGCGGTAATTATCAATCAGGGTTCAGGTGGTCACGGCCACTATTCCTATGGGAGCGTCACCTTTGATGATGGTTCGAGCGCTGGGCATGCGATTATTATCAACAATGGCCCACGAAGTAGTGACGGAGCCGGCGGTCGGGTTGTATTTAACGCTTCTTCAGATTCTGGGGACAGTACAATTACGTGCGACGGAACCGCGAACGGCGGCTATGCGCCGCCGATTCTTGACTTGCATGGCGAGTTTGGCGTAGGCGTTCAGGGGAGGGCACGCGTTATCCTTCTGGGGACTGGTGAGCTGGACGTCAGTGGAGTGTTTGACGAGGAGCCCGTAACCATTGGATCAATTGAGGGAGACGGAAATGTTTTTCTTGGCCTTGATCCAACTCAGCTTAAGATTGGAACTAACAACCTAAGTACGATTTTTTCCGGTATTATCCACGATAATCCATCTGCTGCCGGCGGATCATTGCTAAAGGTGGGGAACGGAAAACTAACTCTCAGCAACGCGAACAGCTATACTGGGAAAACGATTGTCGATTCCGGCACGTTATTGATCAACAACATCGTCGGGTCCGGAACGGGTTCGGGTATGGTTCACGTACGCGGTGGGATCCTTGGCGGCGACGGCATTATTGCCGGCGCAGTAATTATCGGCAGAGGAGACGGCTCGGGGGCAGTCATAGGCCCAGGACGGAATAGTGTCATACCGGGTACCCTTACAATTAAGAAGGGCCTCACACTTCACGCTGACGGGACATATCGGGTTACGATCAATAGCGACATCTCCGCCGCGGACCAACTTGCTGTAAACGGCCTGAGGCTTCGTGGCGCACAAATTCTGCTTTATGATGGTGGTAGTGCTGTGCTGACGCCCGGCGCTGTTTTCACAATCATCAATAACACGGCTGAGACGCCGATCTCGGGAACTTTCGCAAATCTTCCGGATGCAGGCAGCGTTACTGTGGGCGTCAATACCTTTCAAGCAAGCTACGAAGGTGGCGATGGGAATGACCTCACGTTGACCGTGGCGAGCGAGTGAAGCGGGTAGGTGGTCCTCAACTCTTTTCCGACATACGAGTGGCGATCTTCCGCGAGAAATCCGAGTTGTAGCTGGAGGTGTTGCGTCGCCGCTCGCGATTTTTCCGGCGGACGCTGGAAGGGTAGCGCGAGCTCTAAGCTTGCGCCTTTTTAGCAAATAACCAAGCAAGCTGGAGCTTGTGCTACTCTCGGAGCCCGGCCATCTCCTTTTTCGTTAAGTGCCGCCACTGGCCGCGTGTAAGATCGCCAAGCCGCAAATGCCCGAGCCGGGTGCGGAGGAGGCGCTTCACCTCATAGCCGACTTCGTAAAACATCCGGCGGATTTGGCGGTTCAATCCCTGGTCCAGGACGACGCGCAGCCGATTCGGTCCAAACTGCTGCACGCTCTTGAGGCGTGCGCGTTTGCCATCGAGGAAAATACCGCGCCGCAATTTTTCGCCCAGCTTCGGGTCCCAGAGTTTGTCGAGCGTGACTTCGTATTCCTTGTCGACCTTGTAGCGGGGATGGGTCAGGCGCTGGGCAAGGTGACCGTCGCTCGTGAGAAGCAGCAGCCCTTCGCTCTGTGCGTCGAGCCGGCCGACGTTGAAGAGGCGAGAGAATTTTTCCGGCAGCAAATCGTAGATCGTATCGGAGGCATGCGGGTCGTGCCGCGTCGAAACGAAGCCGGCGGGCTTGTGAAGCAGGAGGGTCAGGCTCTCTTTTGGCCTAACGAGTTTATGATCGACCTTAACGTGGTCGCTCTCCTCAATCTGCCTGCCGAAGTTGGTACAGAGCTGGCCGTTAACCGTGACCTGGCCGGCGGCGATCAGTTCGTCACAATGCCGGCGTGAACCGAGCCCGGCGGCGGCGAGAAAACGATTGAGGCGCACGACGCCGTTATTCGTGAATCGAGAATCGGTAATAGCGACGCAGGCTTAACCGATGTAACGATTCACGAATCGCGATTCACGTTTACGCATCCGGCTTGGTCTTGGGCAGGCCGATGACCTTGCCGTTCTCTTTCCACTGACCACGCTTCTTCAACAGCTCGACTCGCTCGAACCGTTTCAGGACGTTGCGCTTCGCGGCGATCGTGCTGGCGCCTTTGAGACTGCGATGTTGCGACATAAGAAATTGCTCCGGGTTGTGCTGCGAAAATGAGCGGGCAAGGTAGCCGGGCTCGCACTATTTTCAAATGCGTAACAAAACTAGAACACGGGAACTCGCCGGAGCGATTTCGCTGCGCTTTGTGCTCGGCGCGCTGATTCTGCTGGTCGGAGCGCTCGCCCTTCTTTCCTGTCGCAGCGTCGATTGGTTTCTGGTAAAGAGTTCGCTCCGAAACCAGTTCGGGGACGTCGATTGGATCACGACAGAGCAGTTGGCCGATTGGCTCGCCAGCAAAAATCGCCCGCTGCCGATCCTGCTCGATGTGCGGACCCGGCCGGAATGGGAAGTGAGTCACCTTCCGGAGGCGCGCCTGGTCGATCCACAGAGCGATCCTACCCGGGCGCTCTTGGGATTGCCGAGGGACACACCGTTTGTGACCTATTGCGCAGTCGGTTACCGGTCGGCCCGGGCAGCCCGGCGTTTGCGTGCCGCCGGATTCAGCAATGTGCAGAACCTCGACGGCTCGATTTTTCAATGGGCAAATGAGAACCGTCCACTGATGAGGGAGGGCAAGAACGTCCGCCAGGTTCATCCCTACAGCACCTTCTGGGGTCGACTGCTTGCGCCGGAACGGCGCGCCCCGCGGGCGATTTTGCCTAACGACGGTTGGTGAGCAGGACGGTCGTGCCGCAGGTGGTGAGTTCCTCGGCGGTCGCGCCCTCGGCTTTGAGCAAGGCGCGCCAATGAGCCACCCGGTTTTGCTCAACCAGAAGGTAAATTCGATTCGCCCGACTCCATTGCCGGGTCACCTCACTTTCCTCGAGAAAAACATCGGGCGCCTCCTTCAGGCGGGCCCCAGCTTCGGAAGCAGGATCCTGGTTCACCAGATAAAACCGGCGGCGGAGGTAAAAAAGAAGACTGCTGCCGACGTGCATTGGTCCTTCGTAAACCACCTTGTCGTTAGGCGCGGCTCCTTGTTGGATGACGTTCGCCGCGTCCGCGAGAGAAAAATAGGGCGCCATCCGGGCCACTCCCTCGATCATGCTGAACCCAATCGGCACCATTGCCGCCGCCAAGGCGATGAGAGCGAGCCGGGGCCGTCCCCGCAGAATGAACCAGAGCGCGATCGCGCCGAAGAGAAGCAATGCCAGAGCGACCGCGACGAACATGGGTCGAAATTCCATCCAGGTAGAAAGCGGAACGCTTGTGATCGTTCGCCAGGCGGTCGTCCGTTCCGCCGTCGTGCCCCAGTTCCCGTTGACCCGATCGAGCAACTGCGGCAGACGCCAGGCGACGATCGCCGCGGCCGCGCCGACCGCAAAAATTCCACAGGACCCGAGGAGGCGCGTCCAAGGCGGCATCCGTTCCCAGGCCGAAGCGGCGAAGAGGGCAAAGGCCGGCCACATGCTCATCGAGTAGTAATCCTGACGCTGCCCGATGACGAAAAGCGGCAGGAGTACGACCGCCATCCAGCAAAGCGGCAGCGCATCGACAAATTCGATTTCGCGCGGCCGCAAAACGCGCCGCCAGGCGAGCGCCACCCCGGGGAGCACGAGGAGCGACCAGGGAAACCACCACGCAAGGTGCAAGCCGAGAAAGACGGGGCGGGAGACGTCATCGTAGGTATGACCCGGATCAGGGCGCCCAAGAAGATGAGTCAACCATTCCTGCGCCGTGACGGTGGTGACGAATCCGGGACGCTGTAGCTCCAACCAGATGTGCCAGGGCGTTGTCAGGAGGAGAAAAACAACGATTCCCTCCCAGCGCAGTAATTCGCGTAATCGAATCCGCGCTTCCCGATAGAATATGGCGAGCAAGCCGAGCATCGCGGCTGGGTAAAGCAGGCCGTGCAGGCTTTTCGACAGGCAGGCGAGCCCGACAAAGATCCAGACGCCGAGGAACCAGTTCCGCCGGCCTCTGCGCCGTTCATATCCCCGAATCGCACAATAGATCGCGCCCGCGATGAAGGCGGTGAAGATCGGTTCGGGCATGACGATGCGGCCGAGCAAAAAGGTCCCGCAAGAGCATAGATAGATGAGCCCGGCGAGGAATCCGCGCCAGGGGCCGCCGATGCGATCGCCGATGAGAAAAGTGAAGGCGACCGTGGCGCAGATGGCGAGGCCGATGGGAAGACGGACGGCGCTATTCGTCAGGCCAAAGGCCTTGAGCGAAACCGCAATTAACCAGTAAACGAGCGGCGGCTTTTGCAACCGCGGGATGCCGTCATTCGTTGGGAGGAGCCAGTTGTGCGACTCGATCATTTCGCGGGCGGCACCGGCGTACTGGCCCTCGGTCTCATTGTAGAGATCGCCCCAGCCGATGGTCGCGAGGTGGAGCACGGCCGCGAGCAGCAGGAGAAATCCAAACAGGGCACGCCGGACTGGCGGCGGCTCGATCGCCTGCGGCCCGAGAAAGATATCGTCGAGGCTGATAGCCGGATTGCCAGAGGACATTTTCGTTAGTCTAGCCGTTTCGGAGCAAAGCGGCCCGCCGAATCAGCCACGCTCGCTTTCTACGACGCGATAGCGCTCCCAGCTTTGCGGCAAACGCAGGAGCTTCGCTTCCGGCATTTGGATGAGGGCAAGCATCTGCCGGCATTCCGCAATGAGGGTTTCGTCACCAATTAGGCGAATTTGAAAGCCGCACCAGAAACGGACGCGATCGAGCTGGTCAAGCCAGCCCTCGATCCGGAGATGGTCGCCCAGTTTCGCGGCGCGGCGATAATCGATCTCGGTCCGGACCACGACGGGATATTGGCGGGTCTCGGCCATCTCGACCAGTTTCATCCCAAGTTTTTCGGCGAGAAGAGTGCGGGCGATTTCGACAAAGCGCAGGTAGGCGATGTTGTGGACAACGCCGCCGGAGTCGGTGTCGAAAAACATCACCTGGACTTGGGTTTGGATGCGCGGGGCTGGCTCTCGCTCGTTGGTCATCGCGCAGCCTTTAACGTCGCCTTGCCGGCGGCGCCGTGCAGGAAATTCGAACTCCGAATATCGAAATCCGAAACAAGCCTAAAATCCGAAATTCAAAATTCAAAACGACTTCGGCGGCATGCGGCGAGATTTCGATCATTCGTGCCTTGGATTTGTTTCGGATTTCGTGCTTCGGATTTCGGATTTTTGGCGCTGTCTTAGAGGCGAACCAAATCCAACAAAAACTGGCACCATAAATAAATCATCCCCCGCCAGGAGTACTTGATCTCGCCGCTGGGCGTTTGCATGAGAACGCCGGCCTTGATGTTGTGCGCGATCTGGTCGCGCAAATCGTTTTCGATTTCCTCCTGGATACGCTCTTCATCGAGCGGATGGATCAGGTCGGTATCGACCTTGTGGTCGCGGAGGAATGCCTTGTGACTCTGGTAAAGCTGCCAGAAAGTCTGGTCCGGCCGCTGCCGATTGATCCGGAAACTCGGGGTCAGCTTCAAGCCGTACGAGAGCGGATAATTCCAAGTCGTCCAGATCGTGCCGTCCTGCGCGCGGGAAGAAATGCGCAGGTAGTAAAAGGACAGATCGTGTTGCTCGTTCAGGCAGATGGTCGCCTGAGAGCGATCTTCTTCCTTGTAAAAGAGGCGGAAAAATTGCCGGTAATCCTCCCAGTCCCAGCCCGCGTCGTTGACGTAGGCGAAGCCTTCGCTCTCGATCTGGCGGCTGATTTCGTCGAGCGTAGGAAAAACATCGGGCGAAGGGGGGTGTTTTGGCCGCAGGGTTTTTTCCCGGGGAAGCCGGAGGGCACGGATGCGGGTGAGAATTTCCACCCAGGGCAGAAAGAGCCAGCTCAAGGCAATGATCAACCCCAGCACCCAGCTGCCGGTGAGATAATAGATCGCGAGGAAGGACGCGACGAGAATCCCGAAGGCGCCGACCTTTTGCGAGATGGAGGATTGATAACTACGGAGGGCGACGCTGAGCACCGCTACTCCCAGCGTGATGAAAAGCCCGAATAACATTGGGAGCCTAGGAGACTGTTGAAATACCGGTGCGTCCCGCGCGAGAAGGCGTTGGGTCGAATGGCAAGGCGCGAGTGAGAAGCAGGTCGAAAGTGACCTGTGACGAACGAGCAACGCGGCCGGACGGCCCAACGCCTCCTCGCCCTCCGGGTTGATTCGCTTTTGGTCCTGGCTTGCGTTGCCCGCTGGGCCGAGATCGCAACGGATATCGGCGCGGCGCTCGCGCCTTGGCCAGGGCCAAAATCGAACTCAACGCGGGGCACATCGGTATTTCAACCGTCTCCTAGGGGACGATGTCGCGCTCGCGCAAAAATTTCTCCAGCTGGTCGGTATCAAAATTGGCGAGCACGTCTTCCCCCGCGACCAGGGTCGGGACGTAGGTCTGGTCGGACAGCTCCATCATTTCCCGGTAGGCCGCACGGTCTCGGCCGACATCGATCTCAATGAATTTGTAGCCGCGCTCGGCGAGATACTCCTTCGCATCCTCGCACCAGGAGCACCATTCGCGGCAAAAAAGCTTCATCTCCGTCGGCACCGGGTGAATAAACAAATTCAGCGAAATGCGTCAATCGGGTTCCTGCCACTCTTCCTCCTGCTTCTGCTTATGCTCTTATTCTCGGGCCTAACGAATACGATTAGGAGCAGGAGGAAGAATCAGAAGACAATCTCCCAGTTCCCGTCCGGCTTTTTTACCGCGATCAGTTTCATCGGATAGATGGTCGACATCGCCATCCCGGCGCACATCTGGGTATCTTCATCCTTGATCGCGGCGAAGGTTTTTTCATCCAACCCGAAGAGCGAGCCCTCCTTTTTCGTCACCGTGACGGCCGGACCATCGGTGGTCGTGAAGTTCAGCTCGCCCGCCTCGGGCGCCTTGACCCGCACCCCGGCCTTGTAAACCGCCTCGAGACATTGCGCTTGGCGCACATCTTCCACCTTGAGCGATTCGTTTTCCTCCAACGCCTTGTAGAGCTTGGAAAAATCGGGCTGGAACCAATCCGCCCGTTCCTTTAGCAGGGCCCCGATCTTCTGCTTGTCCTCTTCGGTGAGGGAAGTGACCGCCGGATAATGATGCCAGGGCAGGTCCTGCGCGAAATCGGCGGTGAATTCGCGCTCGAAGGCCACTTTACCCGTTACGCTCTTTCGATCGTCTACCCCTTCGTTCGCCTGATTGGTCGAGCGGCCGCTGCCAGGCTCCTCCTCCTCGGTTGCGCTGTCCGTGACCGATGCCCAGCGCAACTGCGCGCGATACGTTTTCGCCGGGTCGTTAGGCGTAAACTCGATCCGGATCGTGTTTTTCCCTTTGCGCAAAATCGGCCCGACCGAGCTCATCGGCACCCAGACCGCGGCCGCGATCTCATGTTCCTCGAACATGACCGGCACGTCGTCTTCGCGCACTTCCTGTTCCGCGAGCAAAACTTTGTTGATGTAAACCGCGGCCTTGCCCGGAACCGTCTTGACGGTCTGCCCCTTCGTCGAGTCGCCGAGGAAAGGCGTGAACTTGAATTCGACGTTGATCACCGCGCCTTGGAGCCCGGAAAGGCTGAGCCCGAGCAGGACGACAAAAATCCTTCGCATCTCTCGGTTATGAAAAATTTGTCCCGGAAAAGCGAGTCAAAAACCTGCCCGGCCAGGAGCGAGGAGCCTCACACTCGTCTGCCGTCGTTAGGCGAGCAATCCCCGATAAGCAGCGGCCTCCTTCAATCCCTTCAGTTCCTCCGCATTCGCGACCTCGAGAACATAAATCCAGCCTGCGCCGTAGGGATCGGTATTGATCAGGGCCGGGTTCGATTCCAGCTCCTTGTTCGTTTCCACCACCGTCCCCTTGACCGGCGCATAAATGTCGCTCGCCGCTTTGACCGATTCAACGACCGCGATCGTGCTGCCCTTTTCATAGCTCGCGCCCGATTTCGGCAGGTCGACAAAAACCACGTCGGTCAGTTCCGCCTGGGCGTGATCGGTGATGCCGACCCGGATTTTGTCGCCTTCGCGGCGGACCCATTCGTGCGATTCGGTGTAAAGAAGATCGTCTGGAACGTTCATGGTCGTTTCTTGTAAAGCGGTTTCTTTTCGATCACAGCCGGAAATTTCTGGCCCCGAATTTCAATCTCAATTTCTTCGCCCGGTTTGGGCGGCGGGCTCGGCAGGTAAGCCATCCCGATCCCTTCATTCAGGCTGGGCGAGAGAGTGCCGCTGGTCAATTCGCCGACTGCCACTCCATCGCGAAAAATCCGGTAATGCGGCCTGGGTGGCGGGGCTTTCCCTTTCATCTTGAAAGCGACCAAGCGCCGGGACGGGCCCTGCTCCTTCTCGCGCAGCAGCTGCTCTCGACCAATGAAGTTTGGCTTCCTCAGGTCGACAAAAAAACCGAGCCCCGCTTCAATCGGATTGTGCCCGGGAGAAAGATCGGAACCGTTGAGCGGGTAGCACATCTCGAGGCGCAAGGTGTCGCGCGCGCCCAGGCCGCAAGGCCGAATGCCTAACGATTCCCCTTTCTGCAGGACTTCCTTCCAGATCTTTGTCGCCGCGCTGCTCGGAAAAAAAATCTCAATCCCGTCCTCGCCCGTGTAACCGGTGCGGGCAACGAGAATCGCCGTCCCTTCGAACTCGAACGACCCGATCCGATTGCGCGCCGGCATTTCTTTCTCCGCGCCAAAGAGCGCCGCGAAAAGCTCGCCCACCTTCGGCCCCTGGATGGCAAGCCCGCCGTAGGAATCGCTCTGATCCTCGATTCGCAGCGCTGTAGCCGGGGACGCTGACCCCGGCTGATGTGAACTTAACCAGGCAAAATCTTCCTCAATCCGCGCCGCGTTGACCACGAGGAAAAACTTCTCCTCCTCAATCCGGTAAACGATCAGGTCGTCGATCACTCCCGCCTTGTCATTGAGCAGAAAGGTGTATTGCCCGACGCCGACCTCGAGTCTCTCGAGATTGTTCGTTAGCATCGTGTTGAGCCATTCCCGCGCCCCGGGGCCACTCACGACCAGCTCGCCCATGTGCGAGATATCAAAAACCCCGACCCGGTTCCGCACCGCCTCGTGTTCCTCGCGGATGCTGCTGTATTGCACCGGCATGAGCCAACCGCCGAAGGGGATGATCCGGCCGCCGAGCCGGAGATGTTCGTCGTAAAGCGGCGTGCGTTTTTCCGCGGGGTGACTCATTGTGGCCAGCCTAGATGTTGGGCTCGGGGTGTCAATTCACACCCCCTTCCGCTTCCTCTTAATCCTGCTCCTGCTCCTGCTCCTGCTCGTTAGGCATTCGATTACGAGCACGATCACGAGCAGGAGCACGAGTTAGAAAACGGGGAGCTCGTTTGAACTCGCCACCGCCGCTCGCTACGGTGATCGCGACCATGAGTTTCCTCAACAAACTCGAACGCCGCCTCGGCTGGATCGCCATCCCCGGCCTCATTCGCATCGTGGTCGCGCTCACCGCGCTGGTTTATCTCCTTACCTTTCTCAATCCCCATTTCCTCTCGGTTCTCGCTCTTGATCCGGCGGCGATCCTGCGCGGCGAAGTCTGGCGGCTGGTAACCTATATTTTCATCCCACAGTCTGGCGGACAGCCCGGCTCGGCGATGCAACCGCTCTGGCTCCTCATTGTTCTCTGGTTCCTCCTTTTCATCGGCGAACGGCTCGAGCACGCCTGGGGCGCTTTTCGTCTCACGATTTATTTTGTCCTCGGCATGATCGGCACCACGATCGCCGCCTTTTTCTTCGGGACGCAGTTTTCCAACACAATGCTCGCCTCCTCGCTCTTCTTCGCCTTCGCCACCTTTTATCCCGACGAGGTGATCTATCTGTTTTTCGTTCTCCCGGTGAAAGTGAAATGGCTCGCCTGGATCTCAGCCGCCTTTCTCCTCTTCGGTTTTCTGAGTAACGGCAATGCTTATCGCATGGCACTTATCGCCGCCTTCGCCAACTATCTTATTTTCTTCGGCCCCGATCTCATTCGGGCCGCCCGCAACCGCCAGCAAGTCGCGAGTCGCCGCCGCCGTTTCGAAGACAAATCGCGCGCCGAAGACGAAGCCCTCCACCACTGCGCCACCTGCGGAGCGACCGAGCTGACCGACCCGAACCTCGACTTCCGCGTCGCCCGCGACGGCGAAGAATACTGCCTCGCCCATCTCCCCGCCGCGACCAGGGTGCAGGCCTAACAACGGCGCTGGCTTGCCCTCGGGCGGCAGGCGAGGAAAGCTTCTCTCATGGATCCGACTTCGCCGCCACTTATCCCGCAGGAAGGCTGGCATTGCGTTCATCTCTTCTACCGGGTTGAGCACGGGGCGTGGCAGTTGCTCGCGCCGGACGAACAGCGCGCGGCGAAGATCGGCCTCTCCACGCTGGTACAGGAAACGCGCGCCCTGGAAAAAACGCAGCTCCTTACTCTCGGCATGGTGACGCCCAAGGCAGATCTCGGGTTCATGCTCGTTACCCCCGACCTTCAGGTGGCCAACCGGATCGAGAAACAGCTCACCCTGTCGTTAGGCGCGGACGTTCTCGATCCGGTCTACAGTTATCTCTCGCTCACCGAGGAAAGCGAATACACCACGACGGACGAACAGTACGCCACCACCCTGGAGAACGAGCAGAAGCTGAAACGCAACACGCCTGAGTTCGAGGCCGCGATGCAGGCGTTCCGCGAGCGAATGAAACATTATCGCCAGGAGCGGGTTTATCCAACCCTGCCCGACTGGCCGGTGGTCTGCTTTTACAACATGACCAAGCGTCGCGGCGAGGAACAAAACTGGTATTCGCTCCCATTCGAGAAACGGCGCGAGCTGATGGGCGGCCACGCCCGGGTGGGCCGGCAGTACGCAGGCAAGGTGAAACAGCTCATCACCGGCTCGACCGGGCTGGACGACGCCGAGTGGGGGGTCACGCTCTTCGCGCATGACACCTGGCAGATCAAATCGATCGTTTACCAAATGCGGTTCGACGAAGTGAGCGCGGCTTATGCCGATTTTGGCGAGTTTTACATTGGAATTCAGTTGCCGCTCGACGAACTGTTTCGGCGTTTGCAGCTTTGAAGCGTGTGCCGGTCGCCTTGGAGCGGCGCTCTGTGAGCGCCGAAGCGAACGGCTCGCCTTCGAGCACAACGCTTGCGACGGTCACACACCGCCGCTACAGATGCTCGGACTCGATGTCCCCTAACGAATCGAGCACGAGCACGATTAGGAGCGGGAGCACGAGGCGCGGGGATGGGTGACAGAGCGGTCTATTGTGCACGCCTGGAGAGCGTGTGTGCCCAAAAGGCACCCGGGGTTCGAATCCCCGCCCATCCGCCACCTCCGCTCTTCCTCTTCTCCGGTTTCAGCATAAGAACAAGGGTGAAAGGAAAGCGAGAAGGGGACTATAAGAACCATAGCTGCCATACGTCCGCCCCAGCTCGGCGGCACGATTCCATTCAAAAGAGCTGGAACGCAATCAGCGCCAGAAAAATGAACCTTGAACTCGCTCGGAAAGTTTTGAGCGTGACGGAGGCCCAGCCATTTGGTTTCGTCAAGCTGCGTGCGAAGCGTATTTCTTACGAACTCGATCAAATGGCGAGCGCCGGCCTGATCGAGGTCGGTGAGACGGCCGGGAGCGATCCCGACGTGGCCGTGATCAAAGCGATCACAAATGCGGGGCGCCGTCTGCTTCGTGTGCTCGAGCACAGAAAGACCGCCAGCTACGTCAAACGTGCCTTCGGCAAAGCCACCTTTCCGCAACCGGACCTGGAAGTGGTGGTCCTTTAGTCGCGCGCGCCAGATCGCCAGGCAGAATCTCGCCTAACGACGGCTCAACACCTGGCTCGTCTGTCGCACCTTGACGATGCTCTGCGCCGGAAGGACGCCGCGGAAGGTCGCCAGCGGGTAGATAATGCAGTCGCGCCCGATAACCGAGCCGGGATTGATGACCGCGTTGCAGCCGATCTCGGTCCGGTCGCCGATGATGGCGCCGAATTTGCGCAGACCGGTCGCGATCATTCCGTCGGTCGCGGCCACGCTGATCTCGGTGTGATCGAGTCTCATGTTCGAAAGAATGACGCCCGCGCCGAGATGCGCCTTGTAGCCGAGAATGGAATCGCCGCAGTAGCTGAAGTGCGGGATCTGCGCTTCATCGAAGATGATGCAGTTCTTGAATTCGCAGGAGTTGCCCAGGACCACGCCGTTTCCGACAATGACGTTTTCCCGCACGTAACATCCCGCGCGGACGTGGCAGTCCTCTCCGATCCAGGCCGGGCCTTTCAAGACGGCACCTTGCTCGACGATCGTGCCGCTCCCGAGGAAAACTTCCTCGCCAATGTAGGGCTTGCCGATCACCTCGCCGAGGACCGCAGGCTTAAGGCGGAACTGAAGATAACTCGGAATTTGCTTGAGCGCGTCCCAGACGTATTTCTCCGGCTCGAAGAGCTTGGAATGCTCGGTGTGTTCGAGCTCGAAGAATTCCGCGGCGGTGAACATAGGCGTCATGCGGAAATCTCCGCCCACTCGTTAAGCAGAAGTCCGCCGGGTGAGGACCTGCCCGTTTTTGGTATCTCGCACATCCCAGCCGCGGCCCTGGATCGCATCGCGCAATTCATCACTTTTTTGCCAATCTTTGGCAAGCCGCGCCTGCGCCCGGGCCTCGGCCAGCCCGCTGATCTCGGTCGGCGGCTTTTCCTCGTCCGCCTCGAAAGCGAGGACCTGATTGATCTTTTCCCACCAGCCTAACCATGCCCTCGCCCGCTCCGGCAGCATGCCCGCGTCCAGTTCGCGATTGCTCTCGTGAACTTGCTCGAAGAAATGCCCGAGCGCGGCGGAGATGTTGAGATCGTCGTCGAGCGCATCGAAAAATTTGTCGTCCTCGATCCGCTTCCCCGTCTCGTCATTCGATGCCGCTTCGCGCAAACGGCGCACCCAGTTGTCGATTCGCGCCAGGGCCTGGCGGGCTTCATCCATTCCTTCCCAGGTGAAATTGAGCGGAGCGCGATAATGCACCCGGATGAGGGCGCAGCGCACTTCCCGCCCGGTGAAACCTTTGGCGAGGAGATCGCGCAGGGTATAGAAGTTGCCTAACGACTTCGACATTTTCTGGCCGTCGACCAGGAGATGGGCGCAATGCAGCCAGTAGCGCACGAACTGCTTCCCGCTGCACCCTTCCGCTTGTGCGATCTCGGCCTCGTGATGAGGAAAGATGTTGTCCACCCCGCCGCAGTGAATATCGATCTCTTCGCCTAACAATGAGATGGCCATCGCGCTGCATTCGATGTGCCACCCGGGCCGGCCGCGTCCCCAGGGACTTTCCCACCAGACCTCGCCATCCTCTTCGTCCCACGCTTTCCAGAGGGCAAAATCGCCGACGTTCTCCTTCTCGTACTCGTCGCTCTTCACCCGCCCGGTAGCGCGCAACTCGGAAAGATCGAAGTGGGCAAGGTGGCCGTATTTCGGGAAACGATGAATCCGGTAGTAAACCGATTTGTCTTCGGCCTGGTAGGCGAGCCCGCGCGCGATCAACTGCTCGATCATCGCGATCATCGCCTGGAGGTAGCGATCTTCCGTCGCTGCCGGGTAGGCTTCGGCCTGCTTGATCTGAAGCGTCTTCACATCCTCGAAGAACGCTTCCTTGAAAGGCGCGGTGAATTCGCGCAAGGGGAGATGTTCCTCGCGACTCCCGCGGATGGTTTTGTCGTCCACGTCGGTCAGATTCATCACCCGCCTGACGACGAAGCCGCGCGCCTCGAGATGGCGCTGGAGCAGGTCCTCGAAAATGTAGGCGCGAAAATTTCCGATGTGCGCGTGGCTATAAACCGTCGGGCCGCAAGTGTAAATCTTCACTTCGCGCCCCGTCGGATCGAGCGGGCGAAATTCTTCGATCTCGCGCGAATAGGTGTTGAAGAAACGAATCGCCATCACCAAAAATCACTTTGTCATCCCGGGCGGAGCGAGGGACGCGCCAGGCGAGGCTCGGCCAGCGCCGTCCAAAATTCCATCGCCCTCCCTGGATGATCGCTCTTCACGAAGACATTTTCCGTCTTCATTTCACCTCGACGCTCGCGACCGCCAGCGCCGCCATGCCTTCCCCGCGACCGAGCGCCCCAAGACCTTCGTTGGTCGTCGCTTTAATCCCGACAGAGGACTTCTCGACCCCCAGAGCGGCAGATATCTTCTCGCACATCGCCTCGAGATGCGGCCCGATCTTCGGCGCTTCCGCGATTACGGTCGCGTCGAGATTGACGATGCGGCAGTTTTTTTCCGCGAGAATTTCGCCCACCCGCCGAAGAATTTCGAGACTGCTGATCCCGCGAATCGCTTCGTCGCGGTTGGGAAAATGATGACCGATGTCGCGCTGGCCGATCGCGCCTAACAATGCATCAGCGATCGCATGCGCGAGGACATCGGCGTCGGAGTGTCCTTCCAATCCGGCAGCATGCGGAATTTCCACTCCCCCGAGGATCAATTTCCGCCCTTCTTTGAAGCGGTGAATATCGTAGCCAATTCCGGCGCGAAACCTCATCAGGTCAAGACCACTCGAGTCGTCCATTGGAAGCGATGATGCTGAACTTGTCTGCCAGGTCAGGGCGCGCTTTGAGTTCGACCCGACCGCCGGCGCCTTCGACCAAAAGCGCACCGGCCGCGATATCCCAGAGACTGATTCCCTGTTCGATGTAAGCGTCGAGCCGCCCGCAGGCCACGTAAGCGAGATCAAGCGCGGCGCTGCCTAACATTCGGCATTTTCGCACCCGATGCACCATCTCCTGCAAGAGCGGCAGCCCGGCCTCGATCGTGGCGCTCGTCTTCGCGAGTCCGATCGAGACGACTGCTTCCGCGAGCGCCGCGCGTTCGCTCACACGAATCGGTCTTCCATTGAGCAATGGTGGTTGACCTTTTTCGCCGCTCCACAATTCATCGCGAACCGGATCGTAGATCACGCCCGCGACCATTTCGTCGCGGAGGCGGAGCGCGATCGAGACGCAAAAATGGGGGATGCCATAGAAGAAATTGACCGTCCCATCGAGGGGATCGACCACCCACTGATGGGCGCTCGATTGATCGCCCACAACTCCTTCCTCACCATAAAGGGCGTACTCGGGAAAAGGATCGAGCAGAATTTTCGTGATCAAATTTTGGGCGAGAAGATCGACCTCGAGCTTGAGATCGTGCGCGGTGGCGGCGTTAACCATCCGCGGCCGAGTAAAATGGGCGCGGAGCAAATCGCCCGCCGCGCGGGCTGCTTCGATTGCCACCGCCAAAGGTTCGATCACGCGCCGAACCTAACTGATTCCAAGGTCGGGCCGCGAAAAATTTTTCGCGCCAAAAAAAAGCGGGAGGAGAAATGATTTCTCCTCCCGGGTTGAAGTTGCGTTGTGGAAGAACGGCGAGTTCACCGCCCTTCGGTGGAGTTTCCAGCGCTAATGCTTCTTCTTCTTAGCGGCCATCTTCTTCTTGGCTGGCTTTTTCTTGGCAGCCTTTTTCTTTGCTGGCATTAGGGAATCCCCCCTTTCAATCCGCAGAGGCGGTCTGTGAACATTGTGTGAATAACTTCACGTTCATCGAGTCACTAATCGTCCACTTTTTTTTGTCAAACGATTTTCGCGCGCATCGAAAATTATTTTTAGCAACTGGCGTGCGAGTTCGATTTTTTTTCCGCGCGGCAATCGTTTCGGCGGGTCGTTAGGCGAAAAAATCACGACTTCATTTTCATCGGCCTCCATTCCGAGATCGGCTCGGCCGACCTCGTTCGCGACCAGAAGGTCGCATTTTTTTTCCAGCAGCTTGCGGGCCGCGTTCTTCTCCAGCTCCTGCGTTTCAGCGGCAAAACCGACGACGAAACAATCGTGCGGGAGACTCGTTAGGCTGGCGAGGATGTCGCGGGTCGGGATGAGCGGAAGAAAAAATTCGCCGCGTTGTTTCGGGATTTTCTGCGAGGCGCAGTGCGAGGGTTTGTAATCGCAGACCGCGGCGCACATCACGAGCACATCGCAGTCCGCCAGGCGCGCGCTCATCGCAGCGAACATTTCCTCGCCCGTCGTTACCGGCACGACCTTTGCGCCGGAGGGCGCGGCGATCGCGACCGGCCCGGAGACAAGAATGACCTCGTGTTTCTCTTCGAGAGCGGCGGCGGCGATCGCGTAGCCCATTTTCCCCGAGGACCGATTGCTCAGGTAACGAACCGGATCGAGCGGCTCGCGCGTGGGTCCGGCGGTGACGAGAAATTTCACGCGATCAAATTTTCCTCGCGTGCGAGGAGGAACTCGGCGCGAAAGGCAATGTCATCCACCTTCCACAAACGTCCGACCCCTTCGTAGCCGCAGGCGAGCATCCCCGCTTCTGGTCCGATGAATTCGACCCCGCGTTTGCCTAACAATGCGACGTTTTCCTGGGTCGCGGGATGTTCCCACATCTTTCCATTCATCGCCGGCGCGAGCAGGATCGGCGCGCGGGTGGCGAGCGCGATCGCGGCCAGGGGATGACCGGCGAGGCCGTGCGCCAGCTCGGCAATGATGTGGGCGGTGGCGGGGGCGATGAGAAGCAGGTCGGCACGATCGGCGAGCGCGATGTGCCCGGGGTGCCAGCTCTGTTTCTCGTCGTAGAAACTGGTCGTAACCGGATTCTTCGAGAGTGTCTGCAAGGTGAGCGGAGTGATGAACTCGGTTGCGTCTTTCGTCATGACGACATGAACCTCGTGCCCCTGTTTCACAAGCAGGCTTGCCAGCTCGGCCGACTTGTAGGCCGCAATCGAGCCGGTGACACCGAGGACGACGGAGCGCTGTTTCTTTTTGCTCATTGGAATTGCTCGCGGGCTTGCAAGATGCCTCCTCCTCCTTCGGTGGCGCGGAATAAGACGATTGGGAAATCGGACGACATGATTCGTTAGGCAACAATCAACCGGCTGCTCAGGATGCGTTCCGCGCCCATGATCTGGCGAAACTTTTGCACATCCTCCTCCATCGAGCGGCTGATGATGGTGTAGCGATAATCGCGCCAGAGCTCCATCTCCCGGGCCGCGGTTTGGAGTCGCACTTCAATCTGCGATTCCGTTTCGGTGCCTCGTTTGGTCAGGCGTCGATGCAGTTCGTCGAGGTCCGGCGGCATGATGAAAACATCGGCCAGGGCCTGCCGAATGAAAGCATCGTCATATCGCCGAATGGCCGCCGCGCCCTGCGTGTCGATGTCGATCAGCACGTCCACGCCTTCCCGCAGGTGGTTCACGATCGGGGCCCGCAACGTGCCGTAAAATTTGCCGTGAACGCTGGCATGCTCGAGAAACTCGTTCCCTTCCACTCGGCGCAGGAACTCCTTCTCGGAGATGAAGTGATAATCCTCTCCGTCAATCTCCCCCGCGCGCGGGGCGCGGGTCGTGCAGGAAACCGAATAAACAAAATCGGGAGTCTGGCGAAGCGCATCGCAGAGGGTTGTCTTGCCCGCCCCGGAGGGCGCGGAAACAACAAAGAGAATTCCGTAACGGCCGAATTGTTTACTCAAGGTTTTGCACCTGCTCTCGAATTTTCTCCAGCTCCGCCTTGGAGGCGACAACGTGGCCCGAGATCGTGGCGTCGCTCGCTTTCGCGCCTAACGTATTCAGTTCGCGCGCAATTTCCTGGGTGATGAATTCGAGGGTACGCCCGACCGGCTCGTTCTTGCGCAGGTGATGGGCGAATTGCGCGAGGTGACTCTCGAGCCTGGTCAGCTCTTCGGAAATATCGGAGCGCTCGGCAAAGAGCGCGACTTCTTTGAGCAGGCGATCGTCGCCCGGGGCAAATTCGAGGCCGGCTTTTTCGAGCCGATCGAGGAGAGCGACCCGATATTTTTCGGCCACCGCGGGATGAAGCTTGCGCACGTCTTTGAGGGAATGGCGCACGACCTTGAGGCGGTGGATCAGATCCTTGGCCAGATGTTTGCCTTCTTGTTCGCGCATTCGCACGAGCTCGTCGAGCGCGTTGTCCAACGCCGCCTCCAGGGTCGGCCAGGTCTCGTTAGGCGCGAGGTCGTCCTCGGAAAAACGGAGCACGCCCGGCGCCTGGAGGATCATCCCGATGGTAATCTCGCCCGTGACTCGCAATTCGTCCTGAAGCGCGCGCAGGCTTTCGTGATAAGAACGAGCAAGCGCGGTGTCGAGCGCGAGAATGCGCGCGGCGCTCTCGGTTCGTTCATAACCGACGACCACATTGGTGCGCCCGCGGGTGACGCGATCGGCCACGGCCTGGCGGATGCGCGGCTCAAAGGCGCCGAGCTGGCGCGGCAGATTGATCACGATGTCGCTCTGGCGGCGGTTCACGGAATTGATCTCGACGCTGATCCGCGCGCCATCGCGCTCGCACTCGCCGCGCCCGTAACCGGTCATGCTCCTCATCGGGCTACAGCTTCGAAAAAAGCGCGCGGAATAACAAACGGAAACGCACGGAAGGTCATGGCGGGCCTTCGGAACCGCGACCGTGGGTGGGATCGCGCAAAGGAGCGCCTTGTTGATAACGCGCGAGATCGTTCCCCAGAAGTTCCGCGATGGTCACATTATTCGCGGCTTCGGCTCGTTGCGCGCCTTTCTCGGCTGCTTTGATTGCCGCTTCGTATTTTTCATTCGCCGCAAAGGCCGCGGCGAGGACGCGATAAGTCATCAGGTTGCGCTCGGCCCCGAGGCGAAAAGCATTTTTCGCCAGCTCGAGCGCGCGCAGAGGATCGCGCAAATTGTCTTCGGGCGCAGTCGCCAAAATCCAGGCGAGGGTGAGCAGGGTTGCGAGCTTCCCGGGCTGAAGCTGGATCGTCTCGCGAAATTCCGCGATCGCTTCCACGAGGTTGCCGCGATTCAGAAAAGCGACGCCAAGATTGTTGTGGATCTCGGCGTTCTTCGGCTCGATTTGCAGGGCCGCGCGCCATTCCGCGATCGCTTGCTCGGTCAGGCCCTTTTTCAGCAACGCGAGGGCCAGATTGTTGCGGGCCTCGGCGTGCCTCGGCGCCAGCCGGAGAGTAGCGCGAAACTGAGCGATGGCGGAATCGATCTCGCCGTTTCGCTGGAGCGCAATCCCGAGGTTGTAGTGCGCCGCGAGATTCTTCGGATCGGCCGCGATTGCTTTTCGAAACCAGAGAATCGCGGCCGCGGGCTCGCCTTTCTCGAGGAAGGCGTTGCCCAGACTGTAAGCGGCATCGGAGTCGTTAGGCTGAAGCCGCAGCGCTTCGCGAAACTCGGCCATGCTCGCCTCGATCTCGCCCTTCCGATAGAGCGCCTTGCCGAGGTTGCGATGATTTTCGGCGTCGTTAGGCCGGAGCCGAACCACTTCGCGATAATGCGCGATCGCCTCGGCCAGTTCGCCTTTCTGCAGGAGCGCATTCGCCAGGTTGGTCAGCCCGTTCAGGTCCCCGGGCCGAATCCTGAGCGCGGCGCGGTCGTGGGCAATCGCTTCGTCAATCTGGCCGAGCTTGATCAGGGCCGTGCCGAGGCCGCGCTCGGCGACGTCGTTGTCGGTTGTAACGGCAAGCGTATGACGCCAAAGGCGAACCGGGCTCGACCAATACCCAACCTGACGCCAGGCCAGCAGCAGGAGAGCGCCGATGGCCAGGGTCGCCGCCGCGCCGAGGACGACGCGTTGCGCCCGCCAGCGCGCGGTCGCCTCTGCCACGCCCCAGCTGAGCATGAGATAAAGGCCAATTTGCGGCAGATAAGTATAGCGATCGGCATGCGCCTGCCATCCCACCTGGACCAACCCGATGACCGGAACGAGCATACCCAGATACCAGAACCAGCCGGTAACCATCCAGGGATATTTCCGGCGCAGGAGTACGACACTCAGAGTCACGAGCACGAGCAAGAGAGCGGCCAGACTAACGAGCCAAAGCGCAAGCCCGCCTTTCGGGTGCGGATAAAAAACGGCCAGGTCCGCCGGCCAAAACATCTGGCGGAAATAAACCCAGACAGTCACAACCGCGTTTTGGATCCGATCGAGGAGCGACCAGCTTTTGCCTGCGGCCAGGGCACGTTCCTGTGACCAGATGGTCGCAACCGAGGCCGCTGCTGTGAGACAGAGGAGCGGAATTTTTTCAAGGATGAGCCGGGACCACTTTACCGTCCGCGTCCGTTCGAGCGGCCACCAGTCGAGGAGCAAAAGGAGAAAAGGAAAAGTGACCAGCATCGCCTTGGAAAGGAGACCGAGGGTAAAAGCGCCGGCGAGCAGGAGATAATTGGCGAACCGGGGCGCACTCCTCGCGTAGCGGTTATACGCGAGCAGTCCGAGCATGAAGAAAACACCGCTCAGAACATCTTTTCTTTCCGAAACCCAGACGACTGACTCGGCCCGCAAGGGATGAATGGCAAAGAGCAGGGCAACAAACGCGCTTCGCCAAAGCGCCCCGGTCATCGCCCGAAGCGCGAGGAAGAGCAGCAAAACCGCGATCGTGTGCAGGACGATGTTGGTGAAGTGATACCCGCCGGCGCTCAGGTGCGACCATTCCGCGTCGAGCATGAGGGAGATGGAAGTGAGCGGATGCCAGTTGCCAACGAGCGGGCGGGTGAAGGCCCTGATCAGCCCCGCCCGAGTGAAGCCATCGCTGATCGAAGGGTTTTGGTAGACGTAGAAGCTGTCGTCGTAGTTGAGAAAATCGAAGGTGATCGCGCGACCAAAGATCAACCAGGTGACCGCGATCAAACCCAGGCAAACGAGCGGGACTTGCCAGGGTCGCTTCGGAATTGAGGGCGCCGGAACGAACTTCCCCCTAACGACAGCAGGGCGACCTGCCTTTGGTTTTCGCCGGCTCATCGACGGGGAAGAATGCGGCGACCTCGCCAGGCGGTGAGCAAACAACCGAGCCCATAACGAACGCTCGCCCTAAAACCAATGGAAGAAGCTTCCGGAAAATAGCGGGTCGGGCAGCTCACCTCGCCGATCGAATATCCACGGCTGATGATCTCGACCAGGATCTGGTTATCGAATAGGAAATCGTCGGAAAAATCCTCGAGCGGCAATTCTTCCAGAAGCGAGCGGGCAAAAGCGCGGTAACCGGTGTGATACTCCGAGAGCTTGGCCCGGAGAAGAAGATTTTCGATCAGGGTAAGAAAACGGTTGGAAACATATTTCCACCACGGCATCCCGCCGCGGAGCGCGCCACCTCCCACGATCCGTGATCCAATGACACAAGGATAAAGTTCACTCGCGACCAAAGACGCCATCGCCGGCAGTAAAGCTGGCGTGTACTGATAGTCTGGGTGAATCATAATCACGATCTCTGCTCCCGCGGCGAGGGCGAGGCGATAACAGGTCTTCTGGTTTCCGCCATATCCGCGGTTGCGGGGATGAACTTCGAGCTGGACCTGCGGCAGGGTGCGGGCCAGGTGGACAGTTTCGTCCCGGCTCGCGTCATCCACGACAATGACCAGGTCGACGATGCCGTGGGCCATCACCTCCTGATAAGTCCGGTGCAGGGTCGAGGCCGCGTTAAAAGCAGGCATCACCACGACAATCTTCCGACCCTGGAGCATTTGATTTAACCTTGTGCCGCGAGCAGCTGGGAGAGAGCTCGACGATGCGGGGTCGGGATCGGAATCGCCTCGAGCGTTCGCTTTGGGAACCATCGTTGGTTGTCGTTAGGCGCGAGGGGGCGCCGCCCGGCAAAGATGGCAAGCGTGATTCGGTGGTGAGTAAATGGAAACTGAAACCGGAGAAGCGGCGAATCCCGCGGCGCCCGCGACAGAGTCGGCAGAATCCACATCCCTCGCCAGCGCGCGTGCGATTGCTCCATCAGGACGCGATCCCGATCGCGGATGAAACCGTGCCTTTCCATCAACTCAATCGAGCGCGGCCGTGGTTTCTTCACCGGTAACGCGCCGGGATCTTCGGCTGCGCAATAGGGTCGAACGGGACATTCGCCGCAGCGCGGTTGCCGCGGCAGACAAACCAGCGCGCCCAATTCCATCAGAGCGGAATTGAAGGCTCGCGCGTCATTTCCCGGCAAAAGCTCGGCCGCCGCCGACCAGAGATGCTCGCGGCCCGCCGGAGTATCAATCGCCATCCTCGAGTTCGTCAGGCGCGCGAGTACCCGGGCGATATTGGCGTCCACCGTCGCTTCCGGCAGATCGAAGGCAAAACTGGCGATCGCTCCAGCGGTGTAACATCCCACCCCGGGAAGTTGCCGGAGGAGCGCGCGATCGGCCGGGAGTCGCCCCCCAAAATTTTTCAGGACCTCGCGGGCAGCGGCATGGAGATTCCGCGCGCGCGCATAATATCCAAGACCCTGCCAGGCATGGAGTACTTCAGCCTCGCTCGCCCGCGCCAGAGCGCGAAAGTTTGGAAAGCGATTCAGCCAGCGCTCGTAGTGTGGGAGCACGGTCGCGACCTGCGTCTGCTGGAGCATGAACTCGGAAACCATGATGGCATAGGGATCGCGAGTTCGGCGCCAGGGCAGATCGCGGCCGTGCCGCTGGAACCAGCGCAAAAGCCGGCGGTGAAAGTTTTCGCGTTCGCGACGAGAAGCCAATGGTTTAGCGCTTCGTGGCATGCGTCTGGCAATGATGCCACGAGTAGAGAAACGCCCAAACGGCGAGCGCCAGAAGCGCCGAAATAAAAAAGCAGGCAAAAACTTCATCGTCGAAAAAGAATTGCGCGATGAACAAAAAGAGCGCGCCGAAAAAGATCAGCTGTCCGCCCAAGCGATGCGTTGCCCGCCAGGTTTCGGCATTCTCCAGGGTCCATGGGGTTCGGAGGCCAACAAAATAATTCGGCCGGATATTAGGAAGATAATTCCCGAGAATGAGAAACAGGAGCAGAACGCCGCTGGTGATAAGACGCCCGTCGTTGATTTGCCAGCCTAACGAGACCGCGATTTGAACCAGGAAGACTACATCCAGAAGGGCGACGATGGAAACGCGAATGACCGGCAGGACCGTGTTCATCCGCCCATGATCCTTGCTCCGCCGAAGCCGCGGGTCCAACCGGGGCAGAACGCGCATGAGCGCAGCCACTCCCAAGGGGAGGAGAGCGGTCAGGAGCAGAGCCGGCCCCTTCGCGGCCCCAGGAGTCGACCTGATTTTGCACATCCCAATGGATCGGTACCCGCTCTGGGAGATCGCGCCAGACGATGACCACGATAATAAGGGGCAGGAGGAGAAGGAACACTTCAACCCAGGTCCATTTCGATTTCATTTTTGTTTTTTACCTTTCTTCAGAAGGTCGAGAATCCAGCCTAACGAATCCTCGAGGACGGTGGTTTCGAGTGAATAGGTAACGAACTGGCCTTTTTTGCGGGAGGAAACGAGGCGCGCGTGTTTCAGCAGGTCGAGATGATAGGAGATGCTGGGCGCGGTCATGGAAAAGGCTTCGCCGATCTGACCTGCGGTGAGGTCGTGTTCCTTGAGCATCTCGAGGATGCGTCGGCGGGTAGGATCGCGCAGGGCTTTAAAGAGCAGGTTCAACAGGTATATAATTAGGAAAATATTTAAATAAGTGCAAGCCGCTTTTTTCTCCGCCGTTTTTCTTGCCGCTTTGACCTGGGAATTCCTGGTTAATTCCTGGTTTCGTGGTTTCCAAATTCCGTGCTTTTTTGTCTGCCGTTTTTCTCTTGCTGATTTGGCCCCCTCCGCACTCCGAGTTCGTTTGCCTGTGGGGTGTTTTGCGCGGCCGCGCTCTGTAGCGGCGCGCTATGAGGGGAGGAGACTTGTGCATCAACCTCTTCTTTTGTTTTCCGTTTCTCCCGGTCTCGACGCGGTCTTTGGCCCCCCCGAACTGCCGCTAGCAGAGGTGCCGCGTTTTTCCGTCTACGCCTGCGCGAATGTGGTTCGTCTGTGCCGCGGCACCGATCTGTGACGCGCAGTTTATCGGATGGCCCTCTGCGCCAGCCGAGGGAGCAATTGCCCATAAAAATTCTCGCCTGCTTTGGCGAGGAGTGGTCTCGTGGGAGCACGTTGCCATGCCTGCGCCAGCTCTCAGCACTTACTCGGTCCCGCTCACTTCCGCTCAGGTTGCAGCGCTGCGCCGTCTGCTTGAAGAGCAGGGATTCAGCTTTTCAGCCCGCCCGTACACCCTCTTCTTTGCGCAAAAAGGCAAGCTAAGCGCCGCAGTCTACGAGAAAGGACCCAAACTCCTCCTCCAGGGCAGAGGGATCGAGGATTTCGTCAGCTTCGAACTGGAGCCGAAGGTGCTGAAAGAAGCCCGGCTTGGCTATGAGGAAGTTCACACGCCGGAAATGTTTGAACCGCACTTCGGGATCGATGAAAGCGGCAAGGGCGATTTTTTCGGACCGCTCGTGATCGCTGGCGTCTTTACCGACCGCGAGATCACGCGACGATTTTTGCAGGACGGGATTCAGGACAGCAAGCGAATCGGTTCCGACGCCCGGATTCGTGCACTCGCGAAAGCGATTCGTCAAACTCCGGGCGCGGTTTGCGACGTGGTGCTGATCGGGCCGGAGCGCTACAACGAGCTTTACCGAAACTTCGCCAACCTGAATGACCTGCTCGGTTGGGGTCACGCGCGAGTTATCGAAAACCTGCTCGCCAAACGGCCCGATTGCCCGCGGGCCTTGTCGGACAAATTTGCCGATGCGCGGGTCATCGAAAGCGCGCTTCTTCAACATGGACGGCACCTCCAACTGGAACAGCGCACCCGGGCCGAATCGGATTTGGCGGTGGCCGCGGCCTCGATTTTGGCCCGGGAAAAGTTCATCGATTGGCTGGAGCGCACCGGCAGGCAGCTCGGGCAGCGCCTCGGACGAGGGGTTTCTGGCAGCGTGAAGGAGACCGCCCGGCAGGTAGTGGAGCGTGCAGGGCCGGAGGCGCTCCGGCGCTATGCGAAGATACATTTTCGCACTGCGCACGAAGTGGCGCCGGAGACTTATCCGGCCCCGCCCCCGCGGCGGGAGTGGCGTAAGTAAGCCGGGGCAAAGCACAACGGCAAGGTTCCTGCTTTTTTCAAGCGCTCCGACCAAGGATCCTGCTACGTGGAAACGAGAGTGCTTATTCTAAACGGCGACCCAGTGTTTGAAGATCGAGCCCTGGCGGTGTTTGAAACGATCCCTCAACTCAAGATGCGGATCATCCGCTCGCTTCCCGAAGCGATTTACACCCTGATGCGTGAAGGATTCGATCTCTTTGCGGTGGAAGGCGAACCGGCCACGGCGATCGCGCAGGCTATCAACACCCGGCAACACTTTCCCTCGCTCGAAATTATCTGCCTCGTGAACGAACCCGAGAGCGCAGAACTTCGCGACCGGGCGCAGCAGCAGAGCGTGAAGCTCGTCGCGACCGGCTGCACCAATCGGCATCTGCGGCGATCTCTGCGCCGAATTATTTCAAGCTTTGGCGGCAAAATCGGCACGCCGGCCGAGGGGATCGATCCCTGCCATTCGCTCGTCGGCAATTTGGATCAATTCTCGGCCGCCGAAATTTTACAAATGGTATGCATGGGACAGCGGAGCGGGCGGCTCACTTTCAAGTCATCCCGAGGAACGAGCGAGATCTATCTCAATCATGGGATAGTGCGGCATGCCATCTACGACGTCCTGGAAGGAGAATCGGTCGTGGCGGAAGTATTTCGGTGGCGCCAGGGGCGCTTTTTCTTCGAGGAAGGCGTCATCAGCCAGGTGCAAACGGTGAATCGGCCGTGGGCCAACCTCTTGATCGATAACCTGCAAAAACTCGATGAGACCCTCCAGATGGTAAACGTCTGCTGAAACCGCAATGCACGATCCAAAACTGGAAAGAGACCTGCGCCTGCTCTCGCTCCTGGTCGAAAGCTGGAAGAAACTGCATGATTTTGTGACCTACGCTCTGGACCGGGCTAAACCCATCATCTCAACCGACCAGGAACGGCAGTTCACTGATATTCGCGGTATCCTCCTCCAGGAAACCGAGCATGTTTTCACGGAGTTGAACCTGGTGGCGGAACTCTCGGGCAAAGCGATGAATGTGCTCCAGCGCGCCCCCTCGCTCCGCGTGGTGCGCGAACTGCCTGCTGAGGAGACCCGCCGGCTGGAAGCAGATTGGAATTCGGTTTTCACCAAACTCGGGCTCGTCCAAGGGCAGCTAAAGGCTCGGCGCAAGGCACTTCTCAGCCGGACCGTCTTGGGCCACACCCTCGCCCGAATCTTCGGCCGGGGCCTTGAGGCCAAGGCGCAGCCCCGATAGGATCCCCAACCTGCCGCACGAGAAGCGGTTGCGTCGGCGAAGGGAATGACAGGACAAAGCGGGAACTTTTTCGCAAAAAGCCCGCTCATCCGCAGGTCGGCGGACGATTCTTAAACACAATGAGTAAGCTCACCAAACGCGACATCGTAGTGTCCATCAGTAATGAGACCGGGATGGTGCAGCACCAGGTGTTCGATGTCGTCCAGCGCACGCTGGACCGAATTACCGACAGCCTGGCGCGCAACGTCGCTGTCGAGTTGCGCAACTTCGGCGTTTTCCAGCCCCGGCTGACCAAGCCGCGAGTGGGTCGAAATCCGAACCAACCGGGAAGCAGCTTTGTTATCCCGCCCCGGGCAACCGTGAAATTCAAGGCCGGCAAAATCATGCGGCAGCGAGTGGAGAAGTTGTCGCGGGAACTAAAGGAAGCGGCCGAGCGCAACCAGAATGGGCTGACAAGCCGGGCAGCCGACAACCGGACCCAACCAGTCGCGAACGCATGATCGTCTGAAACCGGAAGATATTATTTCCTGTTCCTGCCGCGCTTTGCGCGGCTATAACTCCTCGCCTTTTTTCCACTCTGCGCCAAATTGCCGTTCGGCGAGAAACCGATCTTAGGCATTCTGCCGATTGACTCACTAACAAGCAACCAAGTGTATGATCAAACGCCTTTCTTTCACTATCACTGCCTGGTTTTTGGCGGCCGCTTTTTTTCCCGCCCTAGCCGGGACTGAGGCCCACGAAATCGCTAGTTCCTCTTCAACTGCGACTGGAAAAACCCTCGAGCCGGTCCCGCTTGATCTTTTCAGCATTGACTCGGCCTACGTTTTTGAGAGCGATCTCAATCACGGCGGAAGCCTGGGGAAACAGGACGAGATCCAGTTTGGCTTTGAATATGGTCATCGGCTCCAGCTCAAAGGGAACCTCTATCTCCATCTCGGGGTCGCCTATGATCGGTTCGATTTTGGCAGCACCTCAGCCCCGGTTCCGAACCATCTCCAGGCCATGGCGGGCATCGTCGGAGTCGATTACATGCACGGAAAGGATGTGGGCGCTTTTTTACAATTTCAGCCCGGGTTTTATACCCAGGATGATCTGGGCATTTCCTCCTTTGACGCTCCCATCTCCTTCGGGCGGATCTTTGTCATCAAGGAGGATAAGCTCTATCTTTTTGCCGGAGGTTATTATTCCTTCCTCAGTGGGTATGGTTTCCTTCCCTTGCCCGGGGTGATCTGGGTTATCTCCGACGATTGGAGGCTCATGGGAGTACCTCCCAACCCGCGGTTGATCTACTCTCCCACGAAGAAGATCGAACTCTGGGTGGGCCCCAACTTCGCCGGCGGCTCCTTTCGGACTGATCGCAACCCCGACATTCGCCCCTCAAAACTCAACGGCACCCAGGTCGATTTCACTGACTACCGGGCTGGGATTGGCCTCAAATATCAGATGAATGAAAATGTCGACTTCAGCCTCATCGGGGGCTATTCGATCGAGCGCGAATTCCGCTTCGCGCGCGCGGGGGAAACCTATCGAACCGATCCCTCGCCTTATGTCGCCCTTCAAATGTCGGCAAGCTTTTGAACCCTTCGGCCTGGTTTACAGGTGTTGACAGTCTTCCGCCGGAAGCACTCCAAAAGACCTCCGGCCGCGCGTGCGATGCGCTCAAAACGGAGCACGCTTCAAACGCTCGTCGGTCGGTCCTCCCTCCTACTCCTGAATCCGTTTCAGAAGAATCGCCGCGCCAAAGAAAGTCGCGAGCGCGCCGAGGAAAAGAAAGATCAAATCGGCGGCATAGAACATCGGACCGGCATGATAAAGATTCACCAGGCGGAAAGCCCGGCAAAAGTGAGTGAGCGGAAAACATTCCGAGAGATAGCGAATTGCCTGCGGGAGCTGGGAAAGCGGGGCAAAGGCCCCGGAAAGGATGAAGACCGGGAGAAGAAAGAAGACCGAGAGTTGGATCGCCTGGGTTTGGGTGCGGGAGAAGGCGGAGATGAGAAGCCCCAGCCCTAACGAACAGAGGAGAAAAAGCAGACAGATGAGGGATAACATTCCGTAGTTGTGGAATTGAACGGTGAAATAAAAACCCGCCACGATGAAGACAATCACAATCAAAATAATTGAGATGATGAGATAAGGCAGAATCTTCCCCGTCACCACCTCCCACCGCGGCAGCGAGGTGACCATGAGCTGGGAAAGCGTCCCGCCCTCCCGCTCGCGGGAAATGGTGCAGGCAGTGAGGGTCACGGTGAGGAGCTGCAAGATCAAACCGATGATTCCCGGCACGACATAGTCAATGAAGCGTTGCCGCGGGTTATAGAGCACGTGAGGTTGGGCCTTCCACTGGGTCATCGACGAAACGAAACTCTTGCGCACCTCCACCGGCAGTTTCTTTCCCATTTCGATAACCTCGTCGGGAAGCGACTCGATCATCGCGTCCCGCTCCTGTTTTTGGAATTCGCCGAGTTGTTCCGCAATCCTGCCTTCCAGCTCATCGGCGATGTTGGTGTCGCTGCCATCGAGATAGAGCGGGAGGGCGATCGGGTCGCCATTTTTCAAGCTTGCGCCCCAGCCTTGCGGGATGATCAAGGCTGCCTTGACTCCAGCCTCGAGCAAATCGGGCTGGCCACGGATCGAGCTGGTTTCTTTCCAGGCGAAAGTAGAACTGGCATGGAGCAGCTTGACGAAGGCCTCGCTCGCAGGGGAATGATCGTTATTTTCCAAGAGGGCTGGAACGTTCGTCGCCGAAGTTGTCTCAAAAGCATGACCAAAAATGAGCGTAAAGACCGGTGGCAGGATGAGCAAGAGGACGAGGATACGCCAGTCGCGATAGATATGGATAAACTCCTTCTGCGCCACACTTGTGATGGCCTGAATTGATTCCCGGACGGTCATGAGACCAACTCGCGGTTCAACATCACATCATAGCCCTGGGAGTAAGCCGTGAAGACATCTTCCATGTCCGGTTCGGTCCAGCGGCAATCTTCCAGTCTGAGCTCGGGAAATGGCCAGTGACTCTTCCAATCGGCAAGGAGCTTTTCGGCTTCGGCCGCATAGATACGCAGGCTGCCGCTACGCAACGAGACTCCCAGAATGCCGGGCGTTTCCCGCAATCGGATGAGGCCAGGCATGATCGGTTTGATATCGAGCTCGAGCAGCCGGGCTTTGAAAGTCTCCTTCAGCCGGCGCGGCGAAGCCTTGGCCAGTAATCTGCCGGCATGAAGAAACCCGACCTCGGTGCAACGCTCCGCTTCATCCATGTAATGAGTCGTGACAAAGATCGTCATTCCGGCGTTACTCAGGTCGTAGAGCAGGTCCCACATTTGTTGCCGATGGACCGGGTCGAGCCCGGAGGTGGGCTCATCGAGAAAAAGAAGCGGCGGCTGGTGCACGAGGGCACAGCCGAGCGCCAGAAGTTGCCGCATCCCGCCAGAGAGGCTGCCGGCCGGCTGATCGCGTTTCTCTTCCAAATCCATTTGCTTGAGGAGACGTCGGATCCGGCCCGACATTTCGTTAGGCGGAACCCGGTAGGCCCCGGCAAAAAAGCGCAGATTCTCCAGGACCGTGAGATCGGGATAAAGACTGAACTTCTGCGCCACATAACCAAACTTGGCCCGCGCGATCCGCCGCTGGCGCCAGACGTCGACCCCGTTGATCGTGGCGCCGCCGCTGGTTGGCTTTAGAAAACCGCAGAGCATCCGCATGGTCGTCGTCTTCCCTGCGCCGTTCGCGCCGAGAAAGCCGAAAATCTCTCCCCGCTCGATCTGGAGAGAAAGATCGCATACGGCGAGCAGTTTGCCGTAGGCTTTGCTCAGACCGTTGAGCCGGATGATTGGGTCACTCATTTCAGGAATCGCGGCCCAGATCGGGCTGCACGCTTTTCACTAGGGAGAACTGAGCTGATTGCAAGATGCCAGCTCCCGCCGCAGTGTGGCGAGACCGCCGCTCTCGCCGCGCTCCATAAGCGGCTGCAGGGAAGGCGCCGAACGATCTATTCCTATGATGAAAACGATTTTTTTTCTCCCGCTGGTCGCCCTCGTCGGGCTCCTGCCACTCGGGCTTTTCGCCGCCGATCCAGTCGCGGAGATGGCCAGTTTCTCGGTCTTCGGCAAAGTGGACCTCAATGAGCTCGCGAATGGGCAGATCAAGACTGCCGCCGGCCAGCCCATGAGCACCGATCGTTACCTCTCGGTGCAGAGCTGTTTCATCGTTCCCAATCCGCCCGCCAGAGTTTTGGCGACCACGAAGCGCTTCGATCCTACCCGCCATCGCGAGCTGAGGGTCTTTCTCCACCGAGAGGTTTCGGGCTCACCCTCTCCCGCGGACTTTTCTTCCTTGCAGAAACCGCCGGAAAACTCCTCCGTAAAAGCCCTCGTCTCGGCTACAGAAAAAATGGCGCCTGAACTTCAGCTTAGTCAGGCCGAGGCGAGGAAATATTCCGCCGGTCAGCCGGTCTTTCCTTTCTGGATTGATGTTTTGGCCAAGCGCGCCCAAAGCTTCGTCTCGGGCGGCGCATCGGCCCAGGAGCCCTACAGTCACAGCCGAAATGCGGTGCAGCCGGGCAGGGAATTTGCCGGACTCGTAAGACAACAGGCCCAGGTGAATCGTCAGTTCTCGAGCTTTCTCGGCAGCACCGGGTTGCTCGACGGCAAGGGCTCGCTCCGACCCGATCTCTACTGGGAATTGCTCGACGTAGAAGACCAGGCCGTCGTCACTCTCGGCGCTTCCTACAGTCGTTTGATTTCGGGAGGCGGAGCACAGATTGCCGACGGCCTCTATTATGCCAGCAGCGGTTACAACGTGTCGCTTACTCTTCAGCAGCTTTGGCCCATCCAGGTCGGCGGGCGGCCCTCGACTCTGATCTGGCGGGGGGATTTCGTATCCGCCACATCCCTTGCCGACCTCCATGGTGTCGAGCGCCTTGCCTCAGAAGGGGCAATGCGAAAGGACATTTTGAAGGCGGCCCAGGCATTTCAGCGGGAGAGCAGTCAGTGAAATTCGCTCTTTCAGCCATTGCCTTCGCTTCCTGTCTGGGCGCGCTCGCCCTGTTCGGGGGCGAGACCCAGGAGAGCACACTAACTGTCCCGAACGAGGCGACAGAGCAACCCTTTCACTTTTCGGCCGAGTTTGACATCGAACAATCTTATCTTGGTGAAAGCGAAGTGGCACGTGGCGGCCGGGCGGTGAAGGACTTCGACGAGTATTACTCGAACCTGCGCTTCGTTTATACCCCGCGTCTGACATACGGCGTCCTGCGCCTGGGCGCTCAATGGGAGCGTTATTCCTTTGGTTTTCCCAATGGAGGTGAGCAACTGCCCAACACGCTTCAGGCGACAAACGCGATCATCGGTCTGGACACAAAGTTTTCCGATTCGATTCTGGTCAGAGCGGAAGCTCAGCCGGGTTTCTATGGCACTACCTTCGACCACCTCGAGGGCGACAGCTTCAACATTCCTTTCGTCTTCGGCGGCACGTATATCTACAATCCCGACCTCCAACTCGTCCTTGGGATTGGTGTCAACGTCCAAAGCCGTTATCCGGTCATTCCCGGCGGCGGTGTCCGCTGGAAAGTGAGCCCGCAATGGGTTCTCAATCTGGTCATGCCGACTCCCCGGGTCGAATATCAGGCCGGCCGTAACCTGACGCTTTTTGCCGGGGCGGATTTAAAAGCGAACACCTTTCGGGTGGACGATCGTTTTGGCGATAGTCATGGCGATCCGGCTTTGAACAAGGCCTGGCTAAGTTATGAGGAAGTGCGCACGGGAGCCGGCCTCGAGTGGAAGATTAATTCTTCCCTTGCCCTAACGATTGAAGGAGGCTACGCCCCCTATCGCATGTTCGATTTTCATCGCACCGAAGTCCGTTATCATAACGAAAAAGGTGCGCCCTACGGCTCGATCCTTTTCCACGGCGAATTTTAACTGTCTCTTCACGACAGTTGCCTAGCCCTCCGCGTTCAAACCTTCCTCCCCGCCGCCCGCGAGGATTGCCCCCCGCTACCTCGTAATCTCGCCCAAGGGAGAGTCTGAAACTGTCGGCCTGAAGTCCTAACGCGCCCGTCAACTCGGGGGTATGACTGGACGAGACAGGGGGAACAAATGAGCAGAACCATTCATACTAATCGGAGAACTCCGCGCGCCCTCAGGGGTTTCAGCGCATTCATTGTCTTAATCGTTGCGACACTCGCTCCTGCCCAGGAACCTTCCCCGACCGACCAAAGCGCTGCCGTGAACGCGACCAATGTGGCTCCGCCCCCGGGCGAGACGACAGCCTCGAGCACGGCCGGCGCCGTCGCCGAAACCGAACGGATCATCGTCACTGGCTCGAATATTCCAACGGCTCAGGAAGTGGGGCCAAACCCGGTCCTGAACATCAACCGCGATCTGATCAACAAGTCACCGCAGCGAACCGCCGAGGAATTGATCAAGGACCTTCCGGTGGCCAACGGCGGCGGTGTTCCAGTCTCGAATAACGGCACCGGCTTTACTCCCGGCGCCTCGGCCATTTCGCTTCGCGGTCTGGGGCCGCAGGCGACCCTCGTCCTGATCGATGGCCGCCGAGTTACACCCTACCCAATTGGACAGGGCGGGACGAATTCCTTTTTTGATCTGCGCTCGATTCCCGAAGCTGCAATCGAGAGTATTGAGATCCTGAAGGACGGCGCCTCCACCACCTATGGCGCAGACGCCGTCGCGGGCGTGGTCAATATCAAACTGCGCCATGATTATCACGGCGCCGAAGCCTCGGTCGGTTATGGCAATACTCTGGATAAAGATTCGAGCGAATTTCGCGCCTCGGTCATTTTCGGCGCCGGCGATGACAAAACCCAGATCACCGGCGTGGCCAACTACTATCACCGCAACTCAATCTTCAACCGGGATCGCGGTTTCTCGGCCGTGCCTCCTTTCCTCAGCAGCAATGCAACGCCTTACAACCTCCAGCTATCCAGCGCCGTCGTCGTCGCCGCCGGGGTTGACCCGGCGCTTCTTCCTACCGATGCGGACGGAAATCTGCTTCCAGTAATTTTCGGCACCGCCCCCAACGGTTCGAATGGCCTCTCACCGGCCAGCTCATACATTTACTCTGCGGCTCGCCCCCGAGCCCCGTTCTCGGTTCTGCCGGGTTTCGACTTCAACCAGTTCTCGAGTTCTTTCCCGATGCTCGAAACCTACGGCGGCTTCGTCAACTTCAGTCACGAAATATTCGGCGAGCAGTTAGTCATCTTCGGCGACATCTTTTACCAGCATGCCTTTTCGCACGACGAGTTAGCACCCACCGCCACCGGTAACTTCCAAACCCCGGGCGCTGTCACCATCGCGATTCCACCGGGGACCAACCTCAATGGAGTGGCGCCGCCAGACACACCCACCTTCGAGGAAACCGGCCTGCCTCCCGATGCGGTCAATCCCTTCAATCCATTTAACCAAATCATCTCCGGCGGCAGCCGGGCACGTTTCCTGGAATTTGGAAACCGGCTCTTTGATAATACAACCGAAAATTTCCTCGCGACCATCGGACTTAAGGGGGACAAGTTATTTGATGGCACCTGGGGTTACGACGGGGCTTTCCGCTATAATAATATTAAGGCCACGGCGCAATCCACCGTCGTCTCGAGCTCGCGCCTTTCTCAGATACTCAATCAAAACTCGCCGGTTTTTGCCCCGGGGGGCGCCCTCGCGGGCGGAACTGCTTTTAACCCCTTCGGCGATGCCCTCCACGGCCCGCCGATCCCGACTAATGCAGCCGATGTAGCCTTCGCAACAATTCATCCAAAGGATGTCGATACCTCCGAGATCGCGACCCTCGACCTGAATATTTACACGACCTCCCTCTTCAAGTTACCCGCCGGTGGAGTCGGTTTCGCCTTTGGCGGACAATTCCGCCGGGAACAACTAACTCAGGATGTGGACCAGCTCTCTCTCGACGGGGACATCGCGGGCAATTCCACCGGAGCGAGCACGCAGGCGGGCCGAAAGGATTGGGCGATCTACGCCGAAGCTAACATTCCCATCACGAGCCCGACCTTCAATTTCCCCGGCTTCTATTCGCTGGAATTGAGCGCGGCCGTTCGCTACGAAGAATTCCGGAATAACGACACTAATGTGGCGGTCCCGAAGTTCGGTATTCGCTGGCAGCCAATCGATGAGTCACTCACTCTGCGCGCAACCATCGGGAAAGGATTCCGCGAGCCATCCCTCATCCAGCTCTATGGCAGCCCAACTTCCGCTCTCGGGCTTGTTGTCGATACCTTGCCGACTTCGCTGGGGGGGCCACCCGTTCCGATCGGCGATCCGAAGCGGACGGAGCCAGAACAGAACCTGGTCTTTACCAGTAGCCCGGCTTTGACGCCGGAGGATTCAGTCTCTTTTTCCGGCGGATTTGTTTGGACGCCGAAGTTTGTCCCGGGCCTGACTTTGTCCGTGGACGTGTGGGACATCGAGCAGACTGGGCTGGTCGCGCTTTCGAGCATTCCGGGAATTCTCCATCGGGAAGAAGTCGGCGGTCTCTTGCCCGGAGAGATCGTGCAGCGGGATGCAGCCGGTTTCATTAGCCGCATCTTTGTGCCCTTCATTAACAGCGGCAGCGTCCGCTCCAACGGGATCGACCTTGGTCTTCAGTACGTCTATCCGACTTCGTTCGGCACGTTCACTTCACTTACACAAGTCACATGGCTCAATTCCTATAAGTTCCAGGCCGAACCGGGCGGCAAGACCTCAGAGTTGGCCGGAGTCGGCGTCGCCACAGTCGCCTCCGCCAGCACCGATGGTTTTCTGAGATGGCGCGGAATCCATCGGCTCGACTGGAATTGGAATGGATTCGATGTCGTAGGGACGCTCCGCTATCTCGATGGATTCAAAGAGTTGACCGGCTTCGGCCGCAACCACTACGTAAGTCAAACCTGGCTGGTTGACGGCCAGGCATCGTACGACTTTACCTTTGTCCCGCCAGTCGAGGACCAACCGGTAGCGGGCTATTCAAAGGAAAGCAAGGACTTAGAAAAAGGCCAGGATGGCAAACCAACTGAGTCTTCCACCAGTCAAACCTCTAACTATGCTTTCCCGTTGTGGAAGCGAATCCTCAACGGAACCACCATAACCGTGGGATGCAATAACATCTTCGGCCAGGACCCGCCACGAGCCTACGGCTTTGGCGCCAATTCCACCTTTTATCCGGGCTTCCTCTACGATTCCACTGGTCGCTTTGTTTACATTGAGCTGACAAAGAAATTCTAAGCGCAAAGACAAGGTTACTTTCAACGGAAGCAGCGGTTCACCGCGCTGCCTTCTCTCCGCCGAATCACTCTCGCTCATAGAAGGATGAATCGGTTCCAGCCTTGCCCGAGAGCTCTCCGCCCAGGCTCCCATCGAAATACGAGTCGGTCCCATTTTGCCCGGCGTACTCGCAGGGGACGGTCGCGCCTCGACCCGATCTGGTATAGGTTTATCAAGGGAGCGCAGAGGCGCATCAGCGTGAACTTTGAGGACCAAGAGGGAGCTGCCGACGGCCTTGCAAAAAAGCAGGGCGACCGGTCTTCTCGCACAAGCCCGGATCCCTCAGAACCCACGCCCGTTCCTTCTGCCGAAGCAGTCAGCCATAGGTTACCAACGGAGGACGAGACGGCACGCTTGGCCGGGATACTCCCCCTGGTTTACGAAGAGTTACGTTTGCTCGCCGGTGGCTATCTTCGGCAGGAACGGCCGGAACATACCCTCCAGCGCACCGCCCTGGTCCACGAAGCTTACCTTCGCCTCGCCGCGCAGCCGGAGGTGAACTGGGAAAACCCGCAGCACCTCCTGGCGATCTTTGCCCGGCTCATGCGGCAGACCCTGATCAATCATGCCGTTGCCCGGACGCGCGCGAAACGAGGCGGGAGCGATCCGACCGCGCAGATTCTGGAGTTCTATGAGCGACACGACATCGACGTGACCGCAGTTGACGAAGCGTTGCGCGAGCTGGAGAGGCTCGACCCGCGGCAGGCACGGATTGTCGAACTTCGCTTTTTTGCCGGCCTAACAATCGAAGAAATCGGACGTCTCCTGCAAATCTCTCCCGCAACTGTGAAGCGAGAATGGTCGGTGGCCAAGCTTTGGCTGCGCAAAGCGCTTGAGTCCCACTGATATCCCGCCGAACCTGAACTGCACGTGAAATGAATCGAGAACAGTGGGCCAGACTGAAAGAGATTGTGGCTGATGCCCTGGAGGAGGATTCTCCTTCAGCTCGTACCGCTTTGCTTAGCCGCGCCTGCGCCAACGATCCGGGGCTGCTCAAGGAAGCGGAGTCTTATCTGCGCGATGCGGACACCACGGTGGCCAATGAGAAAGACCCGCTGGAACAATGCGCGGCCGTCGCCGCAGCGGCAATTCGTCCGGAAGGCTCATCTATGATTGGGCGACGGGTCGGGGCCTACATCGTGATCCGGGAGTTAGGGCGCGGGGGAATGGCCACGGTCTATCTCGCGGCGCGGGCCGATGGTTACTTTGAGAAAGAAGTCGCGATCAAAGTCTTGAAGGTCGGGGGCAGCACGGCCGAAGTCATTGCCCGTTTTCGGGCGGAACGCGAGCTTCTGGCCAGCCTCGATCACACTAACATTGCCACGATTTTCGACGCCGGAACTACGGAGGAAGGATTGCCCTACTTTGTCATGGAGTATGTCCCGGGCACTCCAATCACAACCTACCTGCACGAACACCACCTTACGGTGCGGGAGCGGCTTGGTTTGTTTCTTAAGATTTGCACCGCGGTCGAGGTGGCGCACCGGCGGCGGATTGTCCACCGGGACCTGAAACGGAACAACATTCTCGTGACCGAAGAAGGGGAACCAAAGTTACTCGACTTTGGGATTGCCAAGCTTCTCCAGGATAGCCCACTCGTACAAACTGCGCCCGGCCAGCGCGCCCTAACTCCGATTTCCGCCTCGCCGGAACAGGCTCGGGGTGGGAATGTAACAACCGCGAGCGATATCTATGCCCTGGGCGCATTGCTTTATGAAATGCTGACTGGAAAGGAACCGCACCAATTTCCTAGTCCTCATCCGGCACTTGAAGAAGTGGAACGAATTGTTTGTGAGCAGAACCCTGATCCACCGAGTGTCGCGGCGACTGACCCGGAAAGCAGGCATGCCCTGCGGGGCGACCTGGATGCAATCATCCTGCGGGCGATGCGCAAAGACCCTGCGGAACGCTATCCTTCCGTGCACGACCTGGCGCAGGATATTCGTCACTATCTTGCTGGCGAGCCGGTCCTCGCCCGGCCTAACACGCTCCCTTATCGCCTGCTCCGGTTTGCCGGCCGGCATAAACCATCGATCTTGCGGGTTGGAGTGACTCTCCTCCTCCTTGCCGCCGTGGGTCTGGGAGCGTATTTCATGCAGCGTCAGCCAAAGGCAGTAAGATTACCGCGCCTCCCCCGCCCTCCCGCAGCGATCCCGCAAAAGAGTCTTGCGGTCCTTCCATTCGATGACTTCGACGAGACCGATGGTAACAGCTATTTTGCCGATGGCGTCCAGGATGACATCCTGACTAACCTGGCAAAGGCGGAGGACTTGACAGTCACCAGCCGAGCCGGCGCGTCCGCTTATCGCAAAGGGGTGCGGGATGTGCGCGCGATTCGGCAGGACCTCGGCGTAGCCTATGTCCTCGAAGGAAGTGTCCGTCGCCTGGGAGACCGCGTGCGGGTAAATGTGCAGTTAATCGATACCGAGTCCGACACCCAGGTGTGGGCGGAGCAGTATGATCGGAAATTGGAAGATTTTTTCGCCCTTCAGAGCGAGGTCACTCAGGCGATCGTCGGTCAGTTGAATGGTAAGTTATCGGCCAAAGAGAAAGCTGCGATTGAAAGTCCGCCCACCCACAACGTGCGTGCCTATGATCTTTACCTTCAGGCGCGTGCTTCTTTCCTTCATTACGAAGCTGCCAAAGCCGCGAAGTTACTCGATGAAGCAATCGCGCGCGATCCGCAGTTTGCGCTGGCCTACTGTCTTTTGACTGACGTCGAGCTTTATATCTATCGCTTTGGCGGGGACCGTTCCCCCGAGCATTTGGACAAGGCGAAGGTCGCTTCGGACACCGCGCTTCGTCTGGCGCCGAACCTGGCTGAGAGTTACCTGGCCAAGGCGCAATACTATTACAATGGCCTGCGCGATTACGAGAAGGCTCAGGCAGAGTTAGCCGCCGCTCCACCCTCGCGAGAGAGCCGCGCGAAGTTCTTCGATCTCACCGCTCTCACTGAGCGGCGACTTGGACAGTGGAAGAAAGCTTTGCAGGATGGTGAAAAAGCCCGGGCACTCGATCCGCATGACCCGTTTATCGCGACTGAGGTGATTCAGACTTATCTGATGCTGCGTCGGTATGCTGAGGCGGAGGACCTGGCCGACAAGGCGATCAAACTGATCCCGAATCAGGCAGCTCCTTTCTGGTCGTTCAAGGTGCAATCTCTTCTCGCTCGGGGCGAGACCTCAAGGGCGAGCGAGGTCCTCGCCACCGCTCCGCCGAAAACCTATAACCGGCATACTATGCTCGCACAGGTCGCGGTTTACGAAGGCGATTTCGAACGCGCGCGGAGCGAAATCGAGGCGGCGCGCAAGGACGATATGCCGCCGGCCGACAATTATCTCGATCTTCTCCTCGCCACGATCGACCGGGTGCAGGGGAATGCGGCTGCGGCCTACGCTGGCTTTGAGAAAGCGCGCCATGAGTTGGAAAGCGCGCTCGAACAGAATCCCGACATCCCGTCGCTTGTTTCCAATCTCTCCTGGGCTTATGCCGGTTTGGGTGAAAAGGAGGCGGCTCTGCGGGCGGCCCAGCAGGCAGTGAACCTGGTCCCGAGCTGGCGCGACGCGACCGAGGGTCCGTTCTATGCCGCGATGCAGGCCCAAATCCAGGCTCTGATCGGTAGCAAAGACGCCGCTCTTGAACAACTTTCCATTCTCGTTAGGCAACCCGCCAGCCCGAGCTACGGAGAGCTGAAGTTCGATCCCGGTTGGGCGGATTTGCGAAATGATCCGCGTTTCCCGGCGCTGCTCGCAGAGGCTGCCAAGCCGGTGGCTGTCGACTAGAACTCCTGGCGCAAAAATTCTTTGTGCGGGATGAGCCATTTTCGCCGCCGCTATTGCATTACGGAATGTGGAACAGTTCTTCTTGTCTGCTTCACGGCGAACCGGCGAGGCCCGCGCATTATGACCTATTATGCCAGGCCAGCGGGAGAACCGTCTCCAAAGGTGGTCGGACTGGTTGGGTTCGACGGCGTGGCGGCGCTCGATTTAACCGGCCCTCTCGAGGCGCTGACCCGGGCCCGCCGCGTCGGCGAGTCGGCGACAGGCTCGCCCTGCTACAAGCCCGTTCTTCTCGGTCTCACAACCAAATCCATCACCGCTGAGTCCGGTTTACTCTTCCGAGCCGAAGAGACACTCGCCACGGTCGGGCCCCTTGACACGATTTTGATTCCGGGAGGAGAAGGGCTTCGCCGGCCGGAGACAGTCCGGGTGTTGGCAACCTGGCTGAAGCAACGTGCGAGTAGCACACCCCGGTTCGCCGCCGTGTCCACCGGTGCCTATGCGCTCGCACAAAGCGGACTGCTCGATGGCCGGCATGCCACGACGCACTGGCGCTTCGCGCGGGATCTGGCCCGGCGTTTTCCAAAGTTGCGGGTCAATTTCGGCGCCGCTTTCCTCAAAGATGGCACCTTCTACACCTCGGGAGGCGGGACCGCCGGAGTCGAGATGACCCTGGCGCTGATCGAAGAAGATTGTGGCAGCCAGGTTGCTCGCGCGGTCGCGCGCGAATTGGTCATGCGGCTGCGTCCGGCGGGGGAAGCCGATGATCAATTCAAGATCGCCGATTATCAATCCGATCCAGCTGAACGAATCGCCGATCTTCCGGCCTGGATTCTCGGTCACCTCCAGGAAAATCTGACGGTCGAGGCGTTGGCCGGCCGGGCCTGCCTTTGCCCACGACATTTTAGCCGCTTGTTCAAGAAGATCTTTAACTGCACGCCGGCCGATTTCGTGGAAGAACTGAGACTGAGTGAAGCCCGGCGCCGACTGCTCGGTCTGCGCGCCACGGTCGAGAGCATTGCCGAGAGTGTCGGATTCCACAGTTCCGATTCCTTTCGGCGTGCTTTCGAACGGCGAACCGGGACGACGCCGACCCTCTTCCGGCGCCGGGCGACTGCGAATGCTTCAAAGGCGAGCCCGCCCTCGATCGGCCGCGCTGCCTCGTCACTGTCGCGCCGGCTTGCCGCATAGCGCCAACAGCATTGGCCTTTGTTCGTTAGGGAGGCTCGCCTTACAAAGCACGGCGAACCGCGCGCCGCACCGTCTCCGTGATCCAGCCGTAAACGAGATGGGAAGCGAGGGCATAAATGTGAGTGGTGACCGGAATCTCCCGCGCCGGCTTGGATAATCCCGCCGCAGGCACGGCCAGCTCATTTGCCAGAAGCCAGACCCCGGCGCCGAAAGCAGTGCCCTCCGCCACCGTGACGACGGGCGCCACTTCCGCGAGAACGCCATACACTGCGGCCGAGGTTGCGCCCACTCCGTAGTGGACTGCTTCCCCCGCAATCGGTTTGTAGTCCCGCGGAATTTTCCGGCCCGTAATTTTTTTTGCGATGACGTTTGCCGCTTTCACGGTCGCAGGATCGGACTTGCGGCCAGCGCGTTTCCTGTCTGAACTCATCGCATCCGCGGCTGCCTCCCAAGCCGCCTGGAATTGCTCCATGAGATAGGAAGCCAGAATGCCGCCGGCGACTCCGGCAAGAAGGCCTTTCATAATATCGGTCGCGCCGTCCTCGGTCTGGTCGTAGCTAAACATCATGCCTCCCTCTTTGTTGTTGCCGCTACACTAAATCGCATCCTGGTCGCCGCCTGCGTGTGGGAACGGCGACTACGAACCGAGCATAGGTCCGGTCCACTGGGAGTTTTACCACAGCCATTGGCGGCTCCTCGATTCCCGCACGCTGCCGAGCGAGCTCCAAAGATCTGGAATGGTCCTTGCACCGTTGCGGAACCGATCGAGCGATTCGTTAGGGCGATAGAAAACGGACCGAAACGGATCGCTCTCCGCAAAATCGGAGAAATGTTCCTGCGACAGAGCCACCCGGGCGATCTTTTGCCTCGAGGGTAGTCAGGTCCCATCATCGAGACGGCGAGCTTGAGACCAGCCAGCTTGGCCAAAGTCTTAATGCTTCGCTTCGTGAAAGCGTCGGCGCGTCCTCGACCATGAGCTGATCCCACCGGGGCGAGCCTTCCTCGCTCGAGACGCTTTGCGGCGATCGTTAGCCTTGACTCCCTTGAAAACTGTTGCCCTGCACGACCAACCGCCACAACGCGCTCCGCGATCGTTGGTCCCTGCGACCGTGAAAGCGGCAAACGCCATCGCAAAAAAAATTACGGGCCGGAAAATTCCGCGGGACTGCAAACCGATTGCGGGGGAAGCAGTCCACTACGGAGTGGGCGCAACCTCGGCCGCAGTGTATGGCGTTCTCGCGGAAGTGGCCACGCCCGGGATAGCAGTGACTTCCGAGGTCCTGATACAGTTCGTGCGGCCATCGCTTGACGAAATTTTGACGCATCTGCGTCAGAGTTTGGGAGATCGACGAGAGGAGCAGTATTCAGTTCAAGAAACTCACTGCCCTAGTCGCCGATAATCGTCAGGCTGATCTGCCGGCGATGCGGTGCGCGGCGATGTTCGAAGAGAAAAATGCCCTGCCACGTGCCGAGCTGCAACCGGCCTGCGGCGATCGGGATCACTTCGCTCGAGCGCGTCAGGACGGAACGAATGTGCGAAGTGCTGTCGTCGCTCCCCTCGGCGGTATGCTCGAACCAAGGCGTCTCCTCCGGCACGAGTTGCTCGAAGAATTTCTCGAGGTCGCGCCGCGCGGTCGGGTCGGCATTTTCCATGATAATGAGGCTGCAACTGGTGTGCCTAACGAACACGGTGACGGTCCCGTTTTTGATCCTGCTCTCCGCCATGGCGGTAGCAACCTGGTCGGTGAGGTCGTAAGTGCCTTTGCCCCGGGTCGCGACCGTGAAACTGGCGGAGTGGACTGGCATGAAGTTCGAGGAGGCTACGCGGCCATCCTGGGCGAGGCAACGGCAGCGGGTGGTAAACCGAATCCGAGTAACGCACTCGTTCCGCCTGGTGGCGGCGGTGTCCCACCGTCGCGAACTTTGCCTGGTGGCTGGCAGGCGCGCCGCGCCGGTTTACCTCGATGAGGTCGAGTTAAGAGCCGGCGACCATTCGGTTCGCGCTCCGTCGTTAGGCAGAGGCAACCCGAAGAGGGCGCTCTGGCCCTTGGTCCAGCCGTTCGGGCTCTGCGCGAAGGGGCGCTCGTTTGCCAGGGCAATTGAGACTGGCCGCGCAAAATTCTCATTGCTCGGCGGCGGTTGAATCGGAATTGCGTTTTCCATCATCTCGCCCTCGAGCCAGCCGAGCTGATAAAAGGGACCGGCAAAAAGCATGTTCAGAGCGGGCGAATAAATTCTTAGCGCCGAGTTAATCCATTCGGTGGCTCGCTCCGGCTCGTCATGCCGGAAAGCCCAGGCGGCTTCAGCATAATAAAGCGCTGGAGTCGCGTCCGTGAATTGGAACCGGGCCATCATGGGGCGGGCGCAGTCATCCTCGCCGTCGAGCAGGAAGGTGAGGAAAATCTTGAACTTGATCAATTGCGCCGGCTGGCTCTCGGCTTCGGTTGTTGCGGCAAAAAGCTTTTCGAAGCGATCACGCGCCTCGCGATAGCGACCCTGGCGAAATGCGATTTCGGCCAGGTTATAAGCGGCCTCGCGCAGGTTCGGATCGGCCGCGAGCGCCTGCCGCAGCTCGGCCTCGGCTTCGCTCAGTGCATTGTTTAGCATCAAAATCTCCGCCCGCAGATTGTGTGAAGCTGCCTGCTGCGGAAAACAAAGGTCGGCCGCGTCGAGCCAGCGCATCGCCATCGCGTCATCGTGGGCGAAAAAGGCTGCTTCGGCGCGGGCAAGATCAGCCTTTCCCTCGGCCTGTAAGCGCTCGGTCCGCTCGTTTGCCGGAGCAATCTCGAAACGCTCGCGCGACACCTCAGGTGGTTTGCTTGCCCAGCCGATCTCGCAAAACGACTCGGCGTAGAGCCGGCTGAGCGGTTCGGGAAAGCGGGCCTGTGCGCGCGCCATCCATCGCGCGGCTTCGGCCGATTCCCCGCGCTGATAGGCGATCGCGGCCCGCAGATAACAGGCCATTAGGTCGTCGCTCATCGTCTCCACTTCCCGGGCGACACGCTCGATTTCAGCCGCATTCCCTTCCAGCACCTCGGTGAGGAATATTTTGTAACGAATCAGCCGCCGCGTCTCCGGATCGAGATCGCCCCCCTCGCAGTTCAGCATTTCCTGGAAACGCCGGTGCGCCGCCGGCCAGTTTTTTTCAAGGAAAGGAATTTCGGCCAGGTTAAAATGGGCATTCCAAAGGTGCGGTTCGATCGTTAGCGCGGCGCGGAGAAAGTACTCCGCATCTTCATAATGGGACAGCCGAATGAGAATTGCGCCGCGCAGATTGAGGGTCTCGGCCCGATCGGAAGCGAGGGGATGGAGGGCATCGATTGCATCGAGGGTTTCCATGGCCTGCTGCAGGTGGCCCCTCTCCAGTTGGGCCACCGCCTTGTTATAAAGGGCGGCGGGGCTTGGCGCCGTGGCCTGTTCCTCGCTCGCCAGGAGATTGCCTAGGAAAAAAAGGAAACCGGCGGCGAATTGCAAACCATTCACCACCGTTCGCGCGAGAGATAGATTGATCACAACACGGCGAGCCAAACTTGCCCGGGAACGCTGGCGGATTTGCCACGGGCGCCCCGGCGAATCGATCAGGAAGAGTTTGCTCGATACCTCCTTTCGCCGATAGAGAAGCAGGAAATGAGCGAGCAAAGCGCGCGCGGCGTTGTTATGATCCGTCCCTGCCGGTTCTATCCCAACCCGGAAACGGCCGGGGACAATGCCTTCCAGCGTGAGGTCCCGCCGGGAACGACAACTGATCTCACCCGCCTGGCCCGGGAGGAATTCGATCGCGCCACCGAATTACTCTCCCGCGTCGGTGTGACAGTGCATGTCTTTGAAGACACCCCCGAGCCGGCGAAGCCGGATGCGATTTTCCCTAACAATTGGTTTTCCACCCACGAGGATGGCAGGATTGCGCTTTATCCGATGTTTACTCCCTCGCGCCGGGCAGAACGACGCGATGACATCATCGCCAGTCTCGAGAAACAATATCGGGTCACCGAGGTGGTGGATTACACCGGATTTGAAAAGGAAGGCCTTTATCTTGAGGGAACCGGGAGCCTCGTCTTCGACCACCTGCACCGGGTGGTCTATGTCTCGCTCTCCCGTCGGGCGCAGCTCGTGCCTCTGCAAAAATTCTGCGCCGACTTTGGCTATGAAGCGGTGACCTTCGAAAGTGCCGGGGCCGATGGAACGCCGATTTATCACACCAATGTGATGATGTGCATCGGGACCCAGTTTGCCCTCATCGGGCTGGAGTCGATTCGGGATTTGAAACAACGGACGACCGTTCGCCGGCGGCTCGAAGAAACCAGTCGCAAAATCGTCGAGCTCGCTCCCGGTCAAATTGAAAATTTCGCCGGTAACGCGCTCGAACTGCAGGGCCGCGATGAAAAATTGCTGGTCCTTTCCGAGCGCGCCCTCGCTCACTTGAGCGAGGCGCAAGGCAAAACTTTGGGAAAAACGGTTCGCCTCCTGCCCCTTGCTTTGCCGACGATCGAATTGGCCGGAGGCAGCGCACGCTGCATGCTGGCCACGGTACACCTCCGGCGTCGTTAGGCGCTTACTCCCCGCCTTTGCCGGGAGAAAAAGGGCATGGCCCGAGACGTGCTAACTGCTCTAGCACATGGCGAAAATCGATCCATCCCCGGATAATCCGAAGAAGCGAAAGAACGCTTCCCGCGAGCGACGCCCTGCGCGCAACTCACCGAAGCGCCCTGTGCGGACCCGACAGAAAAGGCCACGCCGCAGAGCGAAGCAATCGGCCGTGTCGGCGGATTCTGCGATTTCTCTCGGACGGCTGGAACGGACTCGGCGCTTGCTTCTTGCCGCCTTGCGCGTCTGGGAGCTAAAGCGGCGCGTGCGCGATTAGCTCCTCTTTTCCAGTTCTCCCGGCGTGGTTAAGGTCTCTCATGTTGCGAGGGAGAAGGACGCGGAGCGCAGGCCGACGGAATCACAGCAGCGTCCTGGTGCCGATTAACCAGGAACCGCTTCGGGCCCGGGCGTCGGCCGATTGTTTGCAGCTCCAGAATCGGCTGAAAAAGGTCCGCGCTGGCTGGCATCGCTTCGAACGCCAGGATAAGCCCGCCTTCATTCGCTGGCGCGCACGCGAATTCGGTTCGCTCCTGAGCCGGGCGCGCGAGGTGGAGGAGCGCATCCGCGACCTGGAAACGTTGATCCACGAAGTCGAGAAGGAAATGCGGTGCGGTTTTTGCGATCCCTTCCGCGCCTACGAAGCGGTGCTGGCGCGGCGGAAAAATGGGGCGGTCGCTTCTCTGCCGAAAGAGCCGCATCCCGGCCAGAGCCCAGCGCAACGCCTGACGGATTTCCAGAAGGAGGCGCTCTTTCAGGACTGGGTGAAGGCAACGCTCGGGACGCACCCCGATAAGATGGATGATGCCGCCTATGCCAGCTCGTTCAAGGCCTTCAAGTCCCACATGTTCCAGGCCGAGACGCGGGAGACTTTAGCGAACAAACGCGCTTCGCCCTCGCGCCGCGCGGGTATCGAGGAGAAGGACGAGAACGAGGACGAAAAAGGCGTGGATGGGCGGGTGAAGGAGCTGTATCGGCGACTCGTCAGGCGGCTTCATCCGGATGTGCGCGCCGATGGCAGCGCGGCCGTCTCGGCGCTTTGGCACGAGGTGCAGGAAGCTTACACGGCCGGCGATGTGGCGAGGATGGAGCTGCTCCTTGCCCTGAGCGACATCGAGGGGAACGGAATAGTCGAGCAGTCCCTCGCCCAGCTGCGTGCCCTGGCGGCGGAGCTGCAGCGTTCCGTCCGGGCGCTGGAAAAAAGCCTGCTCGAAGCCGAGGGCGAAGAGGCCTGGGATTTCGCGCGCCTTGGTCCTAACTCGGATTTGCGTTTGCGAGTGGAACAGCAGCTCAAGTTCGATCTGGCTCGGCGCGAGCAGCGGCTCGATCTTCTCGTCGGCACCGTGCAGGAGTGGGTGGCGGGGCCGATCGCCAACCGAATAGTCTCGGTCTAGGAACTGGACGCGCGCTTCTAAGTTGTCATCCCAGCCGCCGCAGGAGAGCAAGGGCCCTCACCGACAGAAGGAGGGGCTTCCGCGAAAAACTCGACCTTGCTCGCAGGTCGGACTCGTTAGGCGACGAAGACCTTTTTCGTCCGCGGAGAGATTCTTCGCCGCACTACGCCGGCTCAAGATGCCACAGCTAGCGCCGGGATTCCCGTGCGCGCGTATTGCTCCCCGCTGTAGCCGAGTTTTTCGAGGACGGGCGCGAAGATTTTCTCGAGCTGCAGAATAGTCTCGGCCTGCAATTTTTCCCGATGATCGCCGGGCGTGACCTTGCGCTTGTGCGACCAGACATCTTCCTCTTCGCCAGCGGCGACGCTGTGGGCGTGGCGCGCTACGACCACGGCGCGGGTTTCGTCCGGATTGGTTAGGGTGAAGGCCCCGATCACTTTCTCGAGCCAGGTCGGAAACGAGAGGACCATCTCTTCGTAGGAGACGACCGTGGTGTTGGGACGGGGGAAAACCTCCTCGAGATAGCGCCGGTAACGGTCGAGCACATGGCCGACGTGCTCCTTGTAACGCGAGCCGATCCCGTAATCGCCGCGGTAGTGGTAGAAAGGCGCGCTCACCATCTCGAGCACAAAGCGGTCGATCCCGGCTTCGGCCACTTCTTTGCGATAACCGGTATGCCGCTCGATCTCGCCCCCGTGCATGTAGCAGTAGCTGTAAAACATCGAAACCAGCACGTCGCGCGGATCGCGCAGGTGCAGGATAATGTTCGCCTCGGCCAGAGCGCGGGTCGGAACAAAAAACCGGATGGGGCCAAAACAACCGCGTTTCTTCGCGATGAAATCGTGCCCGGCAAAGATCCGGTCAAAGGGCAGGGCTGTTTTGGATTCGTTAGGCGAATAATAAGGGATGCGGTTGAGCTGACAAATGTCCTTGAGAACGCGATGGAGCACCATCGAGCCGGCCTTGTGGGTGGTGAAGACGATCAGGTTGCGCGCCGGGTGGCGCCATTTGGTTCGGAAAAGCATGCGCAGATCTGCTCGCGAGCGCGGGCTTTCTAATTTGTTTTCCCGCGCAGTTTTGTCCATTTTTTCGGGTGATTCGGCTTCTGCTCGTTCTCCTGGTCTTTTCTCCGCTTTTGACCAGCGCGGGCGAAGAAAAACACGTTGCTGATCTCTACGCCCGCGGCCTGGCAGGCGACAAGCAAGCGGTGATCGACTGCATCGCGGCGCTGGAAGCGCGCCTGACGCTCGAGCCTAACGATCAGCTGGCGCGGGTCTATCTTGGGAGCGCCTGGACCTTGCGCAGCCGCGACCTGCCGATCGGGCCGGGCAAGCTCAGCGCCCTGCGCAAAGGGGTTGCTCTGATGGACGAAGCTGCCGCGGCCGCGCCTGACGATGCCAGGATTCTCCTTTTGCGCGCAGTGACCAATGGAAATCTCCCAGGATTCCTCGGCCGGAAAAAGCTGGCGCGCGCGCAGCTCAATGAACTGGTTGCGATGGTCGAAGGAAATACGAAGAAGCTGAGCCCGCCCGACTGCCAGCTTCTCTATCTTAATGCCGGCGAGGCTGCTCGGCAGGCAGGCGACAAAAGGCGCGCGCGAGAGTTGTGGCAACGTGGACTAACAATTGGCGCGGATCCGAAGCTCAGCGCGGAGATTCAACAGGCGCTGGCAAAGTAAGTTTCGTCTCTTTCGGGTTTTCCAGTTAACCTCCGGCGATGCAGGAAGACCTCGAACGGGTGCTTTTCGATGAGCCGACCATCATGCGCCGGCTCGACGAACTAGCGGCCGAAATCTCGGCCGAGTATCGCAACCGCGAGCTAACCGTGATCGCGATCCTCAACGGCAGCATCATTCTCATGGCCGACCTGCTCCGGCGCATCCCGCTCCCGCTCAAGCTCGATTGCCTGAGCGTGGCGAGCTATCACGGCGGCACGACTTCGAGCGGCGAAATCGAATTTCGCCAGATCGCGCTCCCGGATGTGGAAAATCGTCACATCCTCATCCTCGACGACATTCTCGACAGCGGGATAACCCTCATGGCAATTCGGGAAAAACTGAAGACGAAGAACCCGCGGAGCGTGAAGACGTGCGTGCTCCTGCGCAAACGCAAACCGCGGCGCCGCCCGGTCGCGGTTGATTACGTCGGGTTCGATATTGGGGATGAATTCGTCGTCGGTTACGGGCTCGATTACATGGAACAATATCGCAACCTCCCCTGCATCGGGGTGCTGCGGAAGGAGAAGATCCTTTCGCCTAACGACGCCTAACGAGCCGTGGTGATGCAGGTTCGCGTACAGTTCTTTTCTCAGCTGAAGGAGGTCGCCGGCGCAAGCGAGCTTGTCTGCGATATGGTCGAAGGCGCGACGGTCTCGGATCTTCTGCGCCTCCTTTACGAGCGGCTCCCTGGCTTGAGAAAATGGGATGCAAACATTCTCATTGGCGCCGGAGTCGAATTTGTCGGGCGCGATCACCAGCTTCGGGCTGACGAGGAGATCGCGGTCATGCCCCCGGTGCAAGGGGGGTAGAACGCTGGCGGCGGTTTGGCCATCACCGATACGCCGCGACGGCCGGACTTTCGAACCGCGGTTGCTCGGATCGTTAGTCGCGGAAGTTTTTGAAGTTTGTCGCCACGCCGAAATCTTTGCTTCGCACGAAGGCGATTACTTCCTGCAGCTCATCTTTCTTTTTGCCGGTCACTCGAATTTGGCGGTCCTGCAACTGGTTCTGCACCTTGAAGCCCCCGGCTTTGATCGCCTGGATGATTTCCTTCGCCTTTTCGCCTTCCAGCCCGTGTTGAATTTTCATTTCCTGGCGAGCATGCCCCATTGAAGATATCGCCGGTGCCTGCTGGTCGATGTTTCGCAAGTCGACGCCGCGCCTGGAAAGCTTGCCGATCACGATCTCGCGCAAGCCGCGCAGCCGGTTCGCGTCCTCGGCGGTGAGGACGATCTTGTCTTTCTCGTATTCAATCGCAGCGGTGCTGCCTCGAAAATCGAAGCGGGTGGCGAGTTCTTTACGGGCCTGGTTGAGGGCGTTGTCGACCTCCTGTTTGTCGATCTCGGAAACAATATCGAAGCAAGGCATGAGAGAATTTTCGGGTTAGCCGGGCGCTTGGCGAATCGTTTTTCCTGCGGGGCGCAAAATCTTTCCCTGGCTTTGATGGATAGGCGTTTTACCTAGGTCTCAACTCACTCGCCCTCTAATTGTGGGCGCAACCCATGCCGTGAAGTTGAGACTCTTGGTCGCGGCGAGCGTGGCTGAGCAAAACGAAAAATTCCCAGTTATGATTCAAGCTCTTGCCCATGTGGCTGGTCTGGCCGAGGCCTCGGACGAAACTTTGATGCGTGCGATCACCCACCGGCGTCAGAACGCCCTGAGGGAACTCTATAATCGCTATGGCAAAACGGTGAAAGCCGTAGTCGTACGGGTGGTGCACGAGGAAGCCGAGGCGGACGATGTCTTGCAGGAGATCTTCCTCCAGATTTGGAAAGAGGCGGGGAACTATTCCCCAAAGGCGGGAAGGCCCCTTGGCTGGGTGGTAACCCTGGCGCGACGCCGGGCGATCGATCGCCTGCGTCGTCGCCAGGCGTACTGCCGGGCGAAGGAACGTTTCGAGGCACAGGTGGAACGCCAGCCCGATTCCTGGGTCAAGAATCGGATCGATGATGATCTGGCCCAGGCCGACTTGCGCCGCTTCCTCGAACGGCAGATGGATACGCTCCCAGATTATCAGCGCGAGGTAATCCAGCTTTCCTTTTTTGAAGGGCGCAGCCATCGCGAGATCGCCGCGCTCACCCGGACGCCGTTAGGCACGGTCAAGACCCGGCTCGAGCTTGGCCTGCGCAAATTGATCAACTGCGTCCGCCCCCAACGGCGCAAGATTTAGTGATCTAAGGTAACAACCCCTCTCGCGCTTAGCGACCGGCGGGACGTTTCCCGCCATCGCTGGTTACGGTCTCGCCAGGGACCGCTGCGGGAGTGACGACGAAACGCCGCTTCCGTTTGTTCGCCGGGAGGGGTGACAAGGTCATGGTGATGTTGCGGCCGGCAATTTTCGGCTCCATCTCGACATGGGCCATGGTCGTGAGGTCGTCCCGGACCTTGTGCATAAGCTGCATGCCAAACTCCTGGTGTGCCATTTCCCGGCCACGAAAAATCAACTGCACCCGCACCTTGTTGCCTTTGTCGAGGAACTCTTCGGCGTGCCGGATTTTGGTCAGGTAATCGTGCTCGTCGATATTGACCCGAAATTTGATCTCTTTGAGTTTCGCCCCGGCGGACTTGCGGTCTTTGACCTGCTTGGAAATGTCGTAACGGAATTTGCCGAAATCGACGATCTTGCAGACCGGCGGATTGGCGGTGGGGGCGACCTCGACCAGATCGAGGTCCATGCTTTGAGCGCGCCTCAGGGCGTCGGAGAGTTTCATCACGCCCAGCTGCTCTCCGCTCGAGCCGAGAATGACACGGACTTCGCGGGCGCGAATCCGACCGTTAACACGAATTTGTTGTGGCAGAATAACTGGTTCTCCGAGCCGGCGACGAGGGAGTGAGACTGACGCCGTTCGTTCTACTTCAATCGCAATCTCCCGTCGCGTCCTTCAAAGGAAATCGCGCCGCACTCGAGATCCGCGCGCCTGCGAGGGAGCGCGCCGATCGGCCACGGGCATTGACCGGGACCGAGAGGAAGTAGTACCCGACAAGATTAAAGTCGCAAGGCGTTTTCGTATTCTCGAGCGCCTTGCAGCTACTCTGGCGGGTTTCCAAAATGAGCGGCGTATGCCTCATAGCCGGCAATGTCATCGAGCATCGCCTCGATGGTCGCGACGAGCGGTTCGGCCCTGGCGAAACCGGAGAAGACCGCACGGTCGCCAATTGGCGTCTCGATGACAAAGGTGGGACGCTGACTCACCTGCATGGCGTGAAATTCCGCCGTACTCGCACGGACTCGCTTTTCAATTTCAGGAGATTTGGCGCGCTCGAGCAGCTTGCTCCGATCGAGCCCGGTCGCCGCGGCGACTACTTGCGCCGCCGTATCCCAGCCGCCAATTGTTTTTCCTTCGCGTAGCTCGGCATAACTCAAAGCGATCCAGGCGCGGTCGTCTTCGCTTCCGAGATCGCGGGCAGCTTCGGCCACACAGTTGGGTTCGAGGTATTCCCCGCGGCCGGGCTCAAACCAGCCGGCTTGAAGCATAATGGGCGAACGCATGAGCATTCCGCTGCGGCGATAGTACCATTCCATCTGCGCCAGCGTTTTCGGCATCGCCGCCTCGTCCATGAGCGCGATCTTCCAGCGGAAATCGACCCGAGCGCAGTAGCGCCGGCGCAATTCCTCCCAGGCCGGAATGGCCCAGTGACACCAGGAAGAAATGACATCGAGGTAATTGGTGACGGTGAGTCGCATAGGTCCTATAGGTCGCATACGACCGCCTGCTCGCATAGGAGGTGACGCTTGATTAGCCTTAACTTTCTCCTTCTTTTCATCGCCGGCGCCTCCTCTCTCATCCTGTTGACGCGCATCGCGCAACTGCGCAATCCGAGAAACCGCGGCTGGCGGCTCGCGGCCGGCCTAGTCCTCGCTGTCTGCCTCATCGGCTGGCTGCTCGTACCCGCAGTTGCCGGGTACGTCGGTGGAATCTGTTGGGCCCTGCTTCTCGTCGCGCCCTCGGTCGCGGAACGCCGGATCGATGCAGCCCTGCTCGCGCAGCGTCCGATCCGGGCCCGGCAAATCGCGGTCGTTAGGCGATTGCTCCATCCCTGGGATGATTCACCCTATCGCCCTTCGGTCCTCGAGGCGGTGGAAATGGCGGCGAGGGGCGAACTGGGTCTGGCCCTCGACCGGCTCGCGAAAGAACGAGGGAGAGAAACCTCCGCGGGACGCTTTGCGACAGCGCTTACTTTTGCGCTGACCGAAAACTGGCGCGGTCTGGTGCAATGGTGTCGATGTGACCTGAGCCTGATGACCAATCCGGCGGTTTACTCGCTTTACCTGCGAGCGCTGGGCGAAGTTGGCGCCCTGGACGATCTGGTTTTCGAAGCTGTCTCGCATCTCGAACGCCACGAACCTGACGGGTGGCTCGATGGCTCTGCCAGCTTCCACTTCGCTCTCCTGCTGGCATTTTGCGGCTCGACTGAGCAACTCATCCGCCTCTCACCTGTCTTCCTCGCTCGAATGCCCGCCGAACATCAGCAATTCTGGATCGCGACTGCCGAATTGACGGAAGGCAAAGCCTCGCGCGCGTACCAGCGCCTCCGCAAAATTGCGGACGAGACTCGTGACGCGGTGCTGCGGCGAGCGGCCCAGCGCCGGCTTACTTCGCCTGTCGCGGCAACGCTATCGGCCCGCGCTGAGATGCTCCTGGCACGACTCATCACGGAGAATTTTGGCAGGCGGAAGTGGGCTCCTCGCTCCCAGCTCGATGGCGCGCCCGCCGTCTGGGGTTTGCTGTTGCTCAACCTGGCAATCTTTGGGCTTGAGGTGGTGATGGGAGGCTCAACCAATCCGGACATCCTGCATTTGCTCGGGGCGCTCGAGCCGGATGCTGTTCTCGTTAGGCATGAATATTGGCGGTTAATGGCCGCGCTCTTTCTCCACTACGGGGTGCTTCATCTGGCGGTTAACCTTTACGCACTCTATCTGCTTGGTCCGGAGGTGGAACGCCTGATTGGTTCTTTCAGGTTTATCCTCAGCTATCTTATCTCGGGGTTTGGCTCCAGCCTCGGCGTGCTCCTTTCGCAGAGGTTGAATCTGACCGCGGCCAATCAGCTGGTGGGCGCTTCGGGTTGTATCATGGGCGTGATTGGCATCTCGGCCGGATTATTGCTCCGTCATCGACAAACCCGGCTTGCGGGCCGTCGCCTGCGCAATCTCTTCCTCATTGTCGCGCTCCAAACCGGGTTTGATCTTTCCAGTCCGCAGGTGAGCCTCTCGGCCCACCTCAGTGGGTTTGTCGCCGGCGTTATGGTGGGATTGCTCCTCACCTCCCTGCCTCGCCCGGCGACGGCTTAGGAAGGCACGGAACGCTTGCTGCTGTGGATTTTGCTGCCAGACTTTTCCCCTTCGCTTTAAAAGCCACGCACTCTTTCCGTCATGCCGACGATTCAGACCTATAACGTTATTCCGACTCTGCCGGCCAGGCTCGAACCGTTGCGCGAGCTGGGTCTCAATCTGTGGTGGACCTGGGAGCCATCGGCCCGCCGGCTCTTCCGCCATCTCGATCCGGAATTGTGGAACCGGACCAATCACAACCCGCTCCGCATGCTCCAGCTCTCCCGCCAGGCCCGCCTGATTGAGGTCGCGCAGGACGAAGTTTTTCTCCGCGACCTCGCCCAGGTCCATGCCGCCTACAAAAGATACTTATCGCGCCAGGACACCTACGGAAAGAAGGGCGCGGGGAGCGAGATCAAAAAACCGGTTGCCTATTTTTCGGCCGAGTTTGGCTTTCACGAGTCCATCCCAAATTACTCCGGGGGCCTGGGGATTCTGGCGGGCGATCATTGTAAGTCGGCGAGCGATCTCGACCTGAACTTTGTCGCGGTCGGTCTGCTTTACCGGCACGGTTACTTCAAGCAGCAGATCAATAAGGATGGCTGGCAGGAAGCGATCAACCTGAACCAGAACTTTCATCATTTGCCGATCCGGGAAGTGCGGCGCAACGACCAGATGTTGCTCGTCGGTGTGCCGCTGCTCGGGCGCGAAGTATTTGCCAAGATCTGGGAACTGCATGTCGGACGGATCAATCTTTATCTGCTCGATACCGATATTGCGGAAAACAGCGCCGAGGACCGGCTGATCACCGCCGAGTTATATGGGGGCGATCTCGAAATGCGCATGCGGCAGGAGATCGTCCTCGGCATCGGCGGGGTCAAGGCCCTGAGCGCACTGGGCTTCGAAGCGGAAGTCTTTCACATGAACGAAGGCCACTCCGCCTTTCTCTCCTTCGAACGGATTCGCCTTCACGTGACTCAGCACGATCTCGACTTTTACTCCGCTTTGCAGGTCGTTGCCTCCGCCAATGTCTTTACCACTCATACCCCGGTGCCTGCGGGCAATGATTCGTTCCCCCGGGAAATGATGCTGCGCTACTTCAGCGATTTCGCCGAGCAACTCAAAATTCCTTTCGACGAGCTGTTTCGTTTTGGTCAAACCACGACTGACCCGGTGGCCAGCTTTAGCATGACCATCCTTGCGCTGCGGACGAGCCGGCATGCCAACGGGGTGAGTACATTGCACGGGGAGGTGAGTCAGTCTCTTTGGAAGGATGTCTGGGCCGGGGTGCCCACTCACGAGGTACCGATCGGGAGTGTGACCAATGGAATCCATACCAAGACCTGGATGGCGCCTGAGTTCTCTGCTCTCTACACCAAATACCTGGGCGACTGGGAGGAACACCTCACCGAACCCGATTTCTGGCGCGGAGTCATCGAGATTCCGGATGCGGAGTTGTGGGAAACTCATCAGAAACTCAAGTTGCGCCTGGTCCAGTTCGTACGCGACCGCGTCCGGGCTCGCCGGGAACGGATCGGCGAATCGCCCGAAACGATCCGTTCGGCCAATTCCATTCTTGATCCCGAGATACTGACGGCTGGGTTCGCCCGCCGTTTTGCGACTTACAAACGCGGGGCGTTACTTTTCAGTGATCAGGACCGATTGCTCCGGATGTTGAACGATCTGGCCCGCCCCGTGCAATTCATCTTCGCCGGCAAAGCTCACCCGCGGGATGAAGCGGGCAAGACTCTTATCCAGCAGGTCTACAAATTCACTCGCGAAACTGGTTTCGACAATCGGCTTGTCTTTGTCGAAGACTACGACACCTACATTGCCCGCCGACTTGTCCAGGGAGTCGATCTCTGGTTGAATAATCCGCTCCGACCGCTCGAAGCCAGTGGCACGAGCGGGATGAAACTCCCGCCTAATGGCGGGCTTAATCTCAGCGTCCTCGACGGCTGGTGGTGTGAAGGTTTCAACGGCAAGAACGGTTGGGCCATCGGCGCCGAGGTGAGCGCTGGGGATGCGGAATTTCAAAACGAGGTTGATGCTGCCAGTCTCTACCAGTTGCTCGAGAACCAGATCATTCCACTTTACTACGCCAAACCTGACGGCAAGCTACCTCTGGCCTGGCTGCAACTAATGCGTGAGTCGATTCGCAGCGTCACCCCGGTTTTCAATACTCATCGAATGGTCAAGGAATACACCGAGCGGCTCTACCTTCCGGCCGCCAAGGCCCATGCGGAGTTTGCGCGCGACGGCTGGCGCGCGGCCAACCTCGTGAGTCAGTGGAAAGCGCAGATGAGGAGAGATTGGCCGCAGGTGCGAATCGATGAGGTGCAGGTGGGCAACAAAGACCGGCAACACGTTGCGGTGGGAGACTCCCTTCAGCTTTCGGCTCAGGTTCACCTCGGGCCGGTCGATCCTGAGCATGTGCGGGTAGAAGCTTATCACGGCGAAGCGGAAAATGACGTTTTACATCATCTCGCGGTCACGACTCTCACGAAAAAGAAGCAGGTCGGCGAGGGTGGAAATTACCTTTACCACGGTTCGATTCCGGCGGCCGAAAGCGGCACCTACGGATTCAGTGTCCGGGTGATTCCGACTTATCCAAATCTGGTTCAGGCGCACGAGCTCAGACTGATCGCCTGGGCCTGAGGGAGAAACCTGGGCTTTTTCGGTTAGGCAAAATGGCCGGAAAAAAATTTCAAAGTTAGCGCAATAAGGCTTGCCCAATCCTTTTCATGGCTTATAAGAGCGCCATGGACCTATCTCTAAAACAGTTGGAAGAGGCAGTTGGTTTGAAGAGAGAGATCAACCAACTACAAAGCAGACTTAATAGCATCCTTGGTGGTGGAGGTGCAGGGGCCAGCCAGGCGGTGGCAAGTATGGCCGCTGCGGACAGCAGTGCCCGGGGCGGTCGCCGCAGAGGTGGCCGTCGTCGTCGTCGTCGTGGTGGGCTTTCTCCCGAAGGCCGCGCACGGATCGCCGCCGCGGCCCGCGCACGCTGGGCGCGGGAACGAGCTGCTTCCGGCGGAGGAACGAGCGCGAAAACGGCGGCGAAGAAACGCGGACGCCGCGGAGGTGGCATTAGCGCAGCCGGCCGTCGCAAGCTCTCGCAGATGATGAAGGCCCGCTGGGCGGCCCGTCGTCGTGCTCAGGGCGGCTAAGTCGTCGAAAAGAGTCACCAAGAGTGGCTGACTCAACTCCCGAGTGCCGCCACCCTTCCGACAAATTCCTGATAATCTGCGGCGTCGCGCGCGGCCTGATTCAGCGCCGCGAGCCGCGGGCTATCCGACGGCTGGGAGAGTTGCACACGTAGTTTCTCGCTACCGTCACCAAAGACCATCTCATCCCATTGAATTGAGCTGATCTCCGAATTAAAGCGGGCGATCGACCGGCCCCGGAAGTAGGCTCGGGTATCAGCGGGTGGGATAAAAATCGCATCTTTGATTTCGCTTTCCTTGACGAAGCGCCGCATTGTTCCCTGGCGAACCAACTCGTAATAGAGCCCGGCTTCGGGGGTGATGTTATGATATTCCAAATCGATCGATTGCAGCCACGGATCGGTCCAGGATAACTTCTCCGCCTCGATTAGCGCTTCGAGAAGTTCCTTCTTCGCGACCCAATCGACCCGGTCCCGGCAACTCCGGACATCACGCTCCAGGTCATTCAGAACCGTTTCCCACTCGTGTAAAATCCAGTCTGTCTCCGGGTCGCTCTCGGTCATCGCCCGTTTCTTCGCCGCAGCCAGATAGATGCGCTGCACCTCGATCGCTGAGATTTTTCTGCCGTCGGTCAACTCGATGATCCAGTCATAAGTCTGGTCGCGGCTAATCGACTTGGTCGCGTCCACCGGTTGCGCGATCTCGAGTTGGGGCGCTTCACTTCGTTCGATCAGATCGAGAACCAGAGCGGTCGTCCCCAGCTTTACCGCCACGGCCCACTCACTCATGTTTGCATCGCCGAGAATGACATGGAAACGGCGATACTGACTGGCGTCCGCATGCGGTTCGTCGCGCGTATTGACCAGGGGCCGCCGGTTCATCGTGTCGATGCTCACGACCACGGCAAAAAAGTCCGCGCGCTGCGAGATTTGGTAAGTGCCGGGTTGCCCCGCGCTGCCTTCGCCTTCAATCCCCATCTTTCCCGCGCCGGCAAAGATCTGGCGTGTGATGAGGAAAGGCAAAACCCCCGAAACGATCCGGTCCCACGGGACATCGCGTCGCATCAGATAGTTGTCGTGACACCCATAGCTATGACCCGAGAAGTCGGTGTTATTTTTATAAAGACGCACTTCCTGCTTCTCCGGCAGTTTCTTGTTTCGGCGCCGGGCGCACTCCGCCAGAATCCTTTCCCCCGCTTTGTCCTGAGCCACGAGGTCGCGAAGGGTGGTGCATTCCGGCGTGGAATATTCCGGATGCGCGTGATCGTTGTAGAAACGGGCGCCGTTACTCAGAACGAGGTCGCTCTTGATTTCCTCAAAACTGAGGGGCCGGTTGCGATCGATCTCATAGTAGGCCGATTCATCCGTGTCCTGGAGCAGTTCGGTTGCGCGAAAACCCCGGGCGTCACAGTGAGGATCCTCCAGGTCGTAATCCCACTTCATGAGCGCGCCATGCTCGGTGTAACCGCGGACCAGCTCGATCGATTCCGCGACCACATCGACCGTCTCGATCCCATTGACCGTAATTCCAAATTCCGTTTCCAGTCCAAAAACCCGTCTCATCCTTCCCTAAGATACACCGGGCGCGCCTTCGCCAATTCTTCCTTCTCCAGGGTTGCGGTTGCCTAACAAATCCGGGGTAATTGCTCGCCGGAGAGCATGTCGACCACGCGCCTCCCGCCAACCCGCGTCTTGAGCACGACAAATCCCGGATGATCCGCGGTCACTTCCCCGATCACCGCGGCCCCTTTGCCTAACGAATGAGAGCGCAGGGCCTCGAGCGCCCTCTCGGCTTCCTCCGGAGGAACGATCGCGATCAACTTTCCTTCATTCGCGACGTAAAGCGGATCCAGCCCGAGAATTTCGCAGGCTCCCTTGACCTCCTCGTCGATCGGAATGGAAGTCTCCTGCAAAATCACACCTGCGCCGGCCGCTTGCGCGATCTCCGTCAGTGCACTCGTAACTCCACCCCGGGTTGGGTCGCGCAGAACGTGCACATCGCGGCAGGCGGTAAGAAGCTCGTGCACCAGGCGATCGAGCGGTGCGCTGTCGCTCCTGATCTCTGTTTCAAACTCCAATCCTTCCCGGACGGACATGATTGCCATGCCATGCACCGCGATCGGCCCGCTGATGATCACCTTGTCGCCCACCGCCGCGCGACGCGGATGAATGTTGACCCCTTCGGCGATGACTCCGATTCCGGCGGTGTTGATAAAAATTTTGTCCGCCTTGCCGCGCTCGACCACCTTGGTGTCGCCGGTTACAAGCTGGACGCCTGCTTCATCGGCCGCCGCGCGCATCGATTGGAGGACGCGCCAGAAATCTTCCATTGGTGTTCCTTCCTCAAGAATGAAGCCGACAGAGAGATAGCAGGGGCGGGCGCCGCACATGGCGAGATCGTTCACCGTGCCGTAAACGGCCAGTTTCCCAATATCACCTCCCGGGAAAAAAATCGGGCTGATGACATAAGAATCGGTGCTGAAGGCGACCCGTGTTTTGCCTAACGAAAAGATGGCGCCGTCGTGGAGCGGCGCGAGCAGCAGCTCGTTGGTGAATTGCGGCAGTACCATTTTCGATAGGAGCTGGTGACTTAGTTTCCCCCCGCTCCCATGGGCGAGGGCGATTTCCTTGTAATCCGTGATCGGGAGAGGACAGGAGGCGGCGAGGAGAGATTCATGATCCGAGCCTGGTGAATCGAGATTCGGGTCCTGCATGGAATTCGTTTCACGATCCAACGATTCCCGATTCACGTCATCCCTTAAGTCACATCCTCCGCCCCGAGGGCGATATGCACCAGGTCCCAGATAATATGCACGGCCGTGGCATGCGTTTCCTGGATGCGGTGAATGCTGTAGGAGGGCACGATGTAACAATAATCCGACACCTCGGGAAAACGGCCGCCATCTTTCCCCGAGAACGCTACCGTCATCATCTTCTTTTCCCGCGCCGCTTCCAAGGCGTAGATGAGATTGGGTGACTTGCCGCTGGTGCTGAAGACCATTGCGACATCGTGAGGCGTGGCTTGCAACCGGAGCTGATTTACAAAGACCCGGGTGAAATCGAGATCGTTGCTGATCGCGGTCATAGTCGCGATATCGGTCATCAGTGGAATGGCGGGGAAGGCGAGCCGTTTCTCGATGATCGGGTGATTAAATTCGACCGCAATGTGGAGCGCATCGCAAAGGCTGCCCCCGTTGCCCATGGCGAAAAGTCGGCCGCCTTTTTCAAAGCGCTCGGCAAGTGCGCGGGACATCTGGTCGAGTGACTCGGCGTACTGGGAGAAGAACTGCTGCTTCGTCGCCATGCTCTCTTCGCATTTGCGAAGTATCTTGGCCGGAAAAGGCTCGCTCATGTCGGACCTTGTCTACCGGGTCAACGCCGGCTCGTCGCCTTTCGACTCCTTCGCCTCGAGGTGGCGGCCATAGGCATAATAGGCGGCGCAGGCGCCTTCGGCCGAGACCATCGTCGCGCCTAACGGATGTTCCGGTCGACACTGCTGGCCGAAAGCCGGACAATCATGCGGCTTCTTCACTCCGCGCAGAACCAGTCCGCTGATGCAAATCTCGGCTTCCCTGGTCTCGATCTCGTGCGTGTCAAAGATGCGCTCAGCATCGTATTCACGAAACTCATAGCGCAGTTTGTAACCGCTCTTGGGGATCGAGCCGACCCCGCGCCATTTCCGATCGCCCACTTCGAAGACCTGGTTGACCAAATCCTGCGCCACTTTGTTGCCCTCCCGGCTAACGACTCGAGGATATTGATTCTCCACCTCCGCCTTGCCGGCTTCGAGCTGACGAATGGTCATCAGAGTTCCTTCCAGAATGTCGACCGGTTCGAAGCCGGTAATCACAATCGGCACTTTGTAGCGTGC
>Ga0081539_10000512_pt1 | contig 80576 bp, 64 predicted proteins | sample TabmetS4T2R2_FD_71023 | JGI IMG/M metagenome (GOLD analysis project Ga0081539, IMG submission 71023) | Tabebuia heterophylla rhizosphere microbial communities from the University of Puerto Rico - S4T2R2 | ecosystem: Host-associated > Plants > Roots > Rhizosphere ...
CTTCGAGAAGAGCGGCGTCAAACCCGAGTGGATCGACGATGTGGTGTTCGGGAACGTGCTGCAGACCAGCGCCGACGCGTTGTACGGCGCGCGGCATGTCGCGCTGAAGGCTGGCGTGCCGATTGAAGTGCCGGCGCTCACGGTCAATCGTCTATGCGGATCCGGCATTCAGGCGGCGATCTCCGGTGCGCAGCACATTCAGCGCTCTCGCCTGATCGCTAGACCAGCCCTGACTCCTGAATCCTGAGTCCTGATTCCTTCTCGAGCGGCTCTCTCCAAACCCGCGCCCCCGTCGAGCGGAACGGGCCTTCATAGACGTTCCCGCGATCACCGAGCCACTCCCTGACATGCGCAGCGAGTCGAACGGCGGCGTCGTCGCCCGTGACGACGCCGTACACGGTCGGCCCCCAGGAGCTCTGGCCCACGCCGAACGCGCCCCACTGCCGCATGTGCGCGATGAGATCCGCGGTCGGTCCGGCCGCGAACGTCCCTCCCTGCACGGGCGCGAACCACCGTCCTGTGATCTCCTGAATCTCGGTGAGCGTTCCGCCGAACGATTCGATGTCGTCCTCGACGACGGCCGGAAGGAGCGCCATCAACACCAGATGCGCCACCCGCGCGACTTCGTCGTCGGGCGGGGGAGGCAGTTGCGCAAACGCCTCGACCTCGCGCCGACCGCTGATGCCGGCGTCCGCGTGTGGCACCGCAATCACGCAGCGCCACGAGCCCGGAAACGGCAGTCGTGCGACCAGCGGACCCGGAGCATCACCCTCGCGGTGACGGCCTCCTTCGACAACGAGGCCACCTCCCGCGAACGTCCATGTACCGATCGCCGACCGTCGTGCTCGACCGACGGCGCGGGCGAGTGCCGCAGGCTCCGCATCGAGGTCGTAGACTTCCGCGATCGCTCGAGCGACGGCCAACGCGAGTTGTGTCCCCGAGCCGAGGCCGGCGTGCGACGGCAGCATGCGATGCACCTGAACGTGCACCCCGCGATCGAGCGCATGTGAGGCGAGAAATCGCATGGCGAAGTGACGAGCGCGGTCCGCGGCGTCGCCTTCAACGGTCAAGGTCTCGCTGGCCTGCGCGCTGACGAGCAGGGTGGGTGCGTGCGCGGCAGCGCCGATTCCGCCGAACCAGCGCCCCAGCGATCCGCGCAGATCGAGGACGCCAAAGTGCAGGCGTGCCGCTGTCTCCACGAACACGATCGCGTCGCTGACCATCAGACGCCGGGAGCGAGGTCGCCGTGCGGCCGCGGCGGCGTCGAGCGAATGAAGTCGGCGAGCAGGGCCATCGCTTCGAGCTCACGTGGTCCGGCCGTCTTGTCGACGATCACCTGCAGTCTTGACAGCTCGTTCTCGATGAACTCGCGCGGCAGCAGATGCACACGTGTGGCATGGATCGCCATTTCGAGCACCGCACCGCGCGCACGATTGAAGCCGATGAACTCGCGCCGGGTGCCACGATGAATGGTGACGGTATCGACCCGCGATCGCGGTGGAGTGCTGTCGATGGCCGTGACTTCGAGCTCCCTCCACGCGCAGCAGTCCGCCAGGATTGCTCCACGAACCTTGATTGCCGGGACCGTCGGGTATTCGGGATTGGAGATCGCCGCGCGCGCGAAGATGCGGATGTCGTCGGTGATATTGACGACGGCCGTGCGTGTCGTCGTCACGTTGCGATAGGTGGCCGTCTCGAGAAACGGCTTCAAGACGATCGGCGTGTCGTCGGTGCCGTCCCACTCGACGCCCATCGGCGCACAGTTCACCGTTCCGTCGGGCGCCACGGTCGTGACAATGCTCTCGATGATCACGCGCGAATCGATGCTCGGCCGCAGTACTCGGCGACCAGCGCCGCGTACGCATCGGCGATGCGGTGGGTCAGCGGGCCGGGCACGCCGATGCCAATCGCGACGTCGTCGACTGCGACGAGGGGAGCAATGCCGCGCAGCGAACTGGTCAGAAACGCCTCGTCGGCGCCGATCAACTCCGTGTGCCCGAATGGACGTTCGAGCGTTTCGATCGCGAGGTCACGCGCCAGATCGAGAACCGTCGACCGCGTGATGCCGGGAAGCGCCGCGCAGGACAATGGAGGCGTCAGCAGCACACCATTGGTCCAGATGAACAGATTGCTCGCCGTGGCCTCCGAACAATGACCTTCGGTGTCGAGGAACAGCGCTTCGTCCGTCCCTGCTTTGTGCGCCTGAATCCAACCCACTATCGAGTCGCCATAGGCAAGCGTTTTCAGTCCGGCCGTCATCGCACGCTCATTCCGTCGTCCGGATGCGATGGTCGCGGTCAATCCGACTTCGTAGATCTTCGAGGGAAACGACGGCAGGGGATTCACGGCGACGATGACCGTGGGACGACTGTCTGTCGGTGGGGCAACGCCCGATGGTCCCGGGCCGCGTGTCACGGTCAGACGAACCGAGGCGTCGCTGTCCGCCGCGGCATCGACTGCGGACAGGACCCACTCGCGCAGATTCGGAGCTTCGGGGATCGCGAGCATCGCCAATCCACGACGGAGTCGATCGAGGTGGCGATCGAGCTTGAAGACGGTGCCGCGAGAGGCGCGCATCGTTTCGAACAGCCCGTCACCGAGCAATAGCCCCCGATCGCGCGCTGAGACGTGCGGCGTCTCCTCCGCCTGACGCACGCCGTTGACGAAGATCGCTGGCAGCTCGGGGGTCACCGGACGCGCTCCACGGGCGGCGGGACGAATGGATCTCGTGCGAGCTCCTCGGGTGAGCGCCATGGGCCGCGTCGCGTCGAGGCACCGGCTGGGGCGTGCGCGCCGTCGGCCCCGTTCGGGAGCTCGGCAAGTCGCGCATCCTTGCCTCGCAGGAACCGATCGAGCATCGGGTAGCCGTATTCCGTCGCCGCCGACTCAGGATGAAACTGCACCCCGATGACCGGGTGTTCGCGATGTGCCACCGCCATGATCTCGTTGTCGTCGACCGACGTCGCGAGCACGCGCAGCGAGTCCGGCATGGAAGGACCTGTGATGCTGAGCGAGTGGTACCGGGTCACCCGCAACGGCGAGGGCAATCCGGCGAAGATGCTGCTGCCATCGTGCACGACCAGCGAGGTGCGGCCGTGCACTGGACGGCCGGCGCGAAGGACGTCGGCTCCGTATGCGGCGCCGATGCATTGATGACCGAGGCACACGCCGAGAATTGGCGTCGTCGGGCCAAGCGTGCGAACGAGCTCCGTCGAGATGCCCGCTTCCGCCGGCGAGCACGGTCCAGGCGAGATGATGATGTGGCTGGGCGACAGCGCCTCGACGTCGCTCACGGTCAGCGCATCATTGCGACGGACCAGCGCATCGTGACCGAGCTCACACACGTAGCGAGCGAGGTTGTGCACGAACGAGTCGTAGTTGTCGATCAGCAGAATCATGTCAGATCAGCAGGCAGCTGGCAGTAAGCAGCAGGCAGCTGGCAGTCAGCAGCGAAACAAGTATGACGCGCTGCCCACTGCATACTGCCTTCTGCCTACTGCAAGCTATCTATGATGCCGCGTGCCTTGTCGAGAGTCTCGCGGTACTCCTGCTCCGGCACGGAATCGGCCACGATGCCGCCGCCTGCACTGAAGTATACGCGGCTGTTCCGTGCGACCACGGTGCGGATCGCGATGCTCGTATCGAGATCGCCGGTGAGGCTCCAGTATCCGATGGAGCCGCAGTACACGCCGCGCTGTGACGGCTCGAGCTCGGCAATGATCTCCATCGAGCGGAGTTTGGGAGCGCCGGTAATCGAGCCGCCGGGGAACGCGGCACGCACGACGTCGAGCGCGTCTCCGCCTGGCGCGAGCTGGCCGACGACGGTCGAGACCAGATGGTGGACGGTGGCGTAACGCTCGAGCGTGAAAAGTTCGGGTACGCGCACCGTTCCCGGCAGGCAGACGCGCGACAGATCATTGCGCATCAGGTCGACGATCATCAGGTTCTCGGCGCGATCCTTTTCGCTCTCGGTCAGCGCGTGTCCGAGCGCTGCGTCGTGTTCGGGGCCGAGCCCGCGCGGCCGCGTGCCTTTGATCGGTCGCGTCTCGACGCGTCCTGCGCGGTCGATCCGCAGGAACCGCTCGGGAGACGCACTGAGGATCGTCGCATCGGGAAGATCCATGTACGCAGCAAATGGCGCCGCATTGCGCGCGCGCAATCGCGTGTAAAGCGTCCACGGTGACTCGTGAAGCGGGGCTTCGAAACGCTGCGAGAAGTTCGCCTGGAAGATGTCGCCGGCGTAGATGTAGTCGCGCACACGTTGAACGGCGGCGAGGTAGTCGGCGTGTGTGAACGACGACCTGATCTCCAGCCGAGGATCCCACCAGCCGCCTTCGACTGGATAGGAGGGCGCGTGGACCGGCGGCGAATCGGCCAGCGGCTGTCGACGGACAGGTAGGGCGGGTTCCGCAGAATGTTCCATTCGCGGACCCGCCAATAGACCGCGAACCCACGCCGCGCGATCGCGTGCGCGTACCTGCCGCACAACTTCGACGCGCTCCGGTATTCCCGTCGAGATCAGCCACGCGCGGCGCGTTGCGTGATCCCACGCGATCACCCAGTCGTAAACACCGAGGACGACGTCGTCCAGAGCGAGATCGTCGTAGCGAGGCGCCGGCAGCCGTTCGAGCGTGAGACCCCAGTCGTACGCGATATAGCCGGCGGCGCCACCTTGAAATGACGGCAGGCCGTCGACAGGGTCGGTGAGATGTGGCGCGAGGACCTCTCGAATGACGCTCAGCGCATCGCCGCGCACCGCGTGCCGCGCGCCGTCGCGGTCGATTCGTTCCGCGGTGGCGCCCTTGCTGCGAATCACGAGCGCTGGATCCGCGCAGAGAAATGAGTGCTGTCCCAGGCGCTCGTCTCGTGACGCGCTGTCGAGAAACAGGCGATAGGGCAGTCCCGCGAACCGCTCGCAGCAGTGCTCCGGATCTGGCGCGGGAATCAGCTCCTCGACGAACGGCGTCATTGCGAGCGACGCGTGGATCGCGCGGTGAGGCGCACGTGCTCGGCGGTGACCTCATCCGGCGGCGTCAGATACCCCCACGATAACGAACCCTCTTGACGGTACGTCTTTCCGAGCGTGACAGCGAGACTGGCGCGAGCGAGCTCCTTTCCGAGGTAGAACGCATGCGTCGGCTCGTCGATCTCGAGCTGCTCGAAGATGTTCTGGATGTTCGTGCCGCGAATGAACTTCTCGTTGTTGAGGACGGTGATCCCGCCTGGATCGGCAAAAATGCGGAAGTTGGGATCGGTGATGCGGGCCTGCAGCGCGCGCAATTCCTCCTCCGTATAGGTCAGCAGCACTGGATCCTTGATCGTGACCAATCGGTCGTCGATGCCCTTGGGAATCGTACGCTGCGTGATCGCGTAGTGCATCAACTGGCGGGCTGCGCCGATCTCGCGCACTGCGCCGCGCGCCCACGGAATCACCTCGGTCGTCAGCACGGAACGGATGCCGAGCTCCTGACACACGGCGATAAGCAGCGCGTTGACGCCCGTTGAATCGGCCGCTGTGAGCTCCGTCAGGTTGCCGATGCCCATCAGGATCTCGGCATCCGGATAACGTCGACGGAGCTCGGCGTACCGTTCGAGGGACGCCATGAAGCCATGGCCGATCGGCTCGAGGATCGGATCGATCAGGTAAGGGATGCCGTGACTCGAGAGTGCCTCGAGCGTCGGTTCCATCGTTTCGATGGGTCCGCCGAGATCGGGCACGACGACGACACGTGCGCTGGTGCCGGCGAGCTCGCGAGCGACGTCGAGGTTCGATGCGTTGATGCTGAGCACGAGCTCCGCGCCGGCGTAGACGGCTCTGCGGATTTCGTCCGCATCGAAGGTGTCGATGCTGACTCGCATGCCGGCCGCGACCAGTTCGCGCACGACGTCTGCCAGGTCGGGGAAGGGCACGCCAGGGGTGCAGCCGATGTCGATGATGTCAGCACCCGCAGTGCGGAAGTACTCGGCCGATTCCCGGATCGCCGCGCGCGTCATTTTCGGCGCGTTGTTGATCTCGGCGAGGATCTCGATGTCCCACGTGCCGTAGTCGCGCGCCGCCTCTGCACGACCGAAGTAGCGAGGGATCTCGCGCAGGTCCTTGGGTCCCTTTTCGACCCGCACGCCGAGTCTGGCGGCGAGTGCGGCGGGGTCCCCCTCGCACAAGCCGGGGATCAGCACGAGGTCGGCATCATTCGGCTCACCCAGATGCCGTCCGATCCACTCCGTCGTCATCAGCGCCGCAACCGTGATGTTGAGCACGGCGACGTCGCAGGCAAATGGCGGCGCCATGTCCGCGACGACACGCCGCAAGGCCGGCTCGGCGAGCTTGCCGGTGACGAACAGAACTCGGTCGATCGGATCGGTCACGCTGTGCTTTTCCACCTCAACGCCGGGTCCGCTTCGCGGAACCCGTTCTACGTGCGAGGCTCGCCGCTTCGCACCCATTTATTCGGCGTGCCGGTTCCCAGCGGGCAATCGGCTGCCGGCCGCCACAGTGAGATCTGCTCGATTTGTTTCGCCAGCAGGAAGTCCTTGTCGGTGATCCCGCCAGCGCTGTGTGTCGACAGCTTCACGGTCACCTTCGCCCAGGTCACCGCGAGATCGGGATGGTGATACGCCGCCTCAGAGAGGAACGCGATCGCGTTGACCAGCATCAACGTCGTCTGCCAGCCATTTGTCTTGTAGTTTCGACGGATCCATCCATCCTGATAAAACCAGCCGGGGAGCTCACTGAGTTTGTGTTCGATCTCCTCGTCGCTGTACGTCTTTTCTTTCTCGGCCATCTTCACCTCCGTTGGAATTTAGACCTCGGGATTTGGAGCTTGGGATTTGGGATTTGGGATTTGGGATTTGACAAATATTCACATAACAATCCCGCCACCCACGAGGAGGGTGTGGCCGGTGAGAAATGCGGCGGCAGGTGACGCCAGAAACACCGCGGCGCCGGCCACGTCATCGGGAACGCCCCATCGCTTCAGCGGCGTCGATTCGGCAATCTCCTGACGCCAGCGTTCATTGGCGTTCGCGCCGAAGGACGTTTCGATCCAGCCCGGTGCCAGGATGTTCACACGTACGAGTGGCGCAACCGTCCTCGCCAGCGACTTGCTGAACGACAGCACCCCACCCTTGGCCGCCGAGAACAACTGCTGCGTCGCGCCCGCCATCCCGGTCAGCACGTGATCCCAGCTCATATTGATGATCACGCCGCCTTGCGGCTGCGACGCCAGCAGTTCCGCTGCCTGCCACGAGGCGAGCATCGTTCCGCGGAGATCCACGCTGAGCAGCATATCGAGCTTTTCAACACGAGACAGTGAGACACGATCCCCGGTGAGGATGTCGGCGCCGGCGTTGTTGACCCACGCGTCGATGCGCCCAAGGGCTGCACGCGCGGCCGGGCCGACCGCGTTCACAGAGTCTTCGTCGGCCAGGTCCAACCGGAGCACAACGACCCTTCGGCCCAACGCAACGACCTCCCCTTCGACTTCACGGGCACCAGCTTCGTTGCCTCGATATGTGAGGGCCACATCGGCGCCGGCGCGCGCCGCGGCCAGGGCAATCGCGCGACCGATGCCGCTCGAAGCGCCGGTCACGAGCACTGTACGATTGACGAGAGAAGTGGCGATCGCCTCGGCCATGATTCGTCGCGTCCGGGTTCAGCCGGACCGCATTCAGTCAGAATAGTAGTTCCTCCATGCGATTGCTGGTAAGCGTCCGAAACGCAGACGAAGTGGCCGCCGCGCTCGCCGGCGGCGCCGACATCATCGACGCGAAGGAGCCGAGCGAGGGCGCTCTTGGTGCCGTCGCCCCGTCGACCTTTCGCGACATGTGCGCTGTGGTCGACGCGCGTGCGGCGATCAGCGCAGCGCTCGGAGATGCGACTGATGCTGTCGCTGCCGAAGCATTGGCACGCACGTATATGGCGGCCGGAGCCTCCTTCGCGAAGATCGGATTCGCAGGAACGCCGGACTCATTTCAGGCGGAGCAGATCCTGAGAGCCGCCGTTCGCGGAATCGGCGAACAGCGTGATTCAATCGCGCAGGCCTGTGCGATTGTCGCCGTGGCCTATGCGGATGCGAGCCGGGTGAATGCGATAGACCCTCGCGCGCTGATCGAATGCGCTGTAACCGCCGGCGTTCGTGGCGTGCTGCTGGACACCGCCATGAAAGATGGTCCTGGTCTGCGGGTGTTGGCGGAATCGACCTGGCTCAGGACGTGGGTCGCCGACGCACACACAGCTGGTTTGTGGGTGGCGCTCGCCGGGAAGCTGACTGAGGACGATGTGGCGCTGGCATGCGATGCAGATGCCGACATCATCGGTGTGAGAGGCGCCGTGTGCGACGGCGGTCGCAGCGGCGTCGTGTCCGCGGACAAGGTCCGCCGGCTTCGCGACAGGATTGGCGATGCGCGATTCGAACGTACTGAAGCGGCTGCGTACACGGTGTCTGGCGCTTCCTGAAACGCGCGAGACATCCGCATGGGGTCATCCAAACTTCAAGGCGGGCAAGCGAACGTTCGTCGCCTATGAAATGGTGGGCGGCCGTCCATCGATCGCGTTCCACGTGCCAAAGACGGATGTCGATCGGTTGATGAAGCGAGCTCAGTTCTTCGCCACTCCGTACGGTCGTGGCCAGTGGGTGAGCGTGTGGGCCGATGGCACCATGGATTGGGTGATGGTCGACGATCTGGTCGAGCGCGCCTATCTCACGGTCGCCCTCAAACGCATGATCGCGGCGATGAGATCGGACGCGTCGAGCTGATCGGCGGTTACGATCTCCACGTCGAGATTCGCAGGTCGCGCGTGTTCGAAGTACGTATCGACGACGCCGGTTTCGGTAGGGCGGACCTTGTCAGGTCCGCCGCCCGGCCGCTTGATAAGCACCAGCTGCGGCGCATCCACCGCGCCGGCGACCCACGCAGCGATGCTGTCGCTCGTCACTTCCCAGCTGTGGGGCAGTGGGTCTGCTGATCGCAGCCAGCGCGAGGGTGCGAGGACGGGCACGCGTGACCCGGCAAATGCTTCCGTGATCGCCTCCACGTTCTCGACGAGAACGGCATTATCCAGACGCGCTGCCAGCAGCTGCGCGTACTGATCCATCGCAAGCACCGCCATCCAGTGAGCGACCTGGTCCGATAAGCCGACGCGCTCGTCCACATGGCGCACGGCGTCGGCAAACGGGCCGCCGCCAGGGACGATCAACACGCGAGTTTCGCGGGCAACGAGCGCAATCGTCGCCAGCGTTCGATCGACGAGCTCAGGGAATGCCAACAGACTGCCGCCGACCTTGATCACGACATCGACTGCTTTGCGGGAGGTCGCCGCCCCAGGGCCGCCTGAAGGCGGCCCCCACGTCGAACGGGCGCCTGAAGGCGGCCCCCACGTCGAAGGGGCGCCTGAAGGCGGCCCCCACGTCGAACGGGCGCCTGAAGGCGGTCCCCCCACCGATGGTGTGGGCCTCGCGAAACTCGCGTACGTAGGGTCCGCCTTCAGGCGGACCTCGCTTTCCAGCAGCAATGCCACTGCTGCTGCGGGCGCGCATCGAGCGGCCGCGTCGCCGAGCTCACGGGCGAGAGGCACGATCTCGAGCCCCGCCAGTGACGCGGCTTCTGCCGCAATGAACGCGCCCACACCCGTGACGACCGCAACCTTCAGCGACTCGTGACGTGAGAGGACCTGCCGGATCCCGGCGACCACCCTCGCGACTTGTGCATCGGCCACGGCATCCGCGAGCGCCGAAATCGCCGCGTCGTCCAGCATCTCGCGATCGGCACAGACGATGCGGGCGAGGCGCTCGCGAACGAATTGGCGAGTCGCCGGCCTGGCGTCTGGCGTTGGCGCGCTGTAATCCTCGGGTGCGAGTCGCCCTCGCCACACGTGAACGTCGCCGGCCAGTGCGAACGCTTCAGCGGAAACGCCTGCGATCCGTCCGCGCATCGGAACGTGACTCGTGATCGCTTCAACGGGCGTGCGAACGGCTCCGGTATATACGAGCTCACCTGACGCGAGTCGGTCAGGATCTGTGCGCCCGTCCGCGACCACGCGCCCGCCGACGATCGGGATGATGTCCGTTGTCGTCGTGCCAATGTCGATGAGCAGAACGTCGGGATAGGTCTGCGCCACCACGTGCGCCGATGCCGCCCAGTTCGCCGCCGCCACAGCGAGCGGATCGTCCACCGCACGAGCGACATCGACAAATGCTCCGTCGACCGTGAACACCCGAATGTCGGCATCCGGGAACGCACGCTGCGCGGCGCCGAGCACGAACGACACTCCATCACGCTTGGTCCGAAACATCTGCGACAGCTCGGCCGTCAGCGTCACCGCATGCCGGACGTCGGATGCCGCGTGAATCCCGCCGGCGAGCGTCTGCAGCAGCGGAACGAGTGAGTCCGGCGCGCGCTGCAGCTCGAAGACGTGACTTCGCGCTGACAGGACGCTGTCGCCCGCCACGTGGGCAACCTTGATGTTGACACCGCCGATATCCCAGCCGAGAGTGGTCATCTCAATTCAAATGCGAAATTCAAAGTGCAAACACGACATACTTGAATCATCACCGTGAAACTCGAAATAGCGTTCGCCCCATCTGTCGAACAACGAATCAGTGTTGGCCTGGGCTTGGTGCATTTGCATTTTGCATTTTGAATCTTGCATTTCAAACCCATCAGAATTCTCGGCGTCATCGATCTCCTTCGCGGACGCGCGGTTCATGCGCGCGGTGGACGACGAGCGCAGTATCTCCCGGTCGCGAGGGCACTCGGTGTCGATATCGGCGGCGACCCACTCGCGCTGGCTCGCTTGTACGTGGAGCATCTCGGCCTCCGAGATCTGTACGTCGCCGATCTCGATGCCATCGAAGGCAAGGATCCTCAGGATGCCCTCGTTGCCGCGGTTGCGCACCTCGGGCCGACGGTGTGGATCGATGCGGGCGTCACGTCCGTTGCCAGTGCGAGGCGCGCGCTCAGAACCGGCGCGAGTCGTGTCATCGTCGGTCTGGAAACGCTGCAATCCTTCGGACAGCTCCACGACGTCTGCGCTGACGTCGGAGGCGAGCGCGTCGTCTTCAGTCTCGATTTACGTGGTGGCATGCCGGTGATCGCCGAGAGTGCCTCGATTTCCGCGCGTAGCCCCGACGCGATTGCGGCGAGCGCGGTTGATGCAGGCGTGAGCGCCGTGATCGTCCTCGACCTTGAACGCGTCGGCTCGGCCGCTGGCGTCGACCCTTCGCTGCTTGGCGCTGTGCGCCGAGCGGTTCCAGGCGTGCTCTTGCTCGTGGGTGGCGGCGTCCGGGGATGGGACGATCTCTTGCGACTCGACGACGTCGGTTGCGACGGGGCGCTCGTGGCGACGGCGATTCAGAACGGCGCGATCGATCCTCGCGCGTGGCGCTGAACGCGCGGCGTCAACTGCCAACTCCCAACGTCTGTCGCTCGTCCAACTCCCAATTCGTCTCGGATGTTTGGGAGTTGGGAGTTGGCGTAATCGAAGCAAGTTGGGAGTTTACAAGGTCAGCCGATAAATCGCCGACTGACCGAAATTTTCCTCGACCTCCATTTCAATCGCGGTGATGCCATCGGCTCCGCTCTGCGTCAGTTCGTGCTGCAGGCGCTCGCTGAGCAGCTTCGCGATCATCTCCACCGTCGTATTCGGGATCGGCAGCAGCGCGCAGTCGCGCCGGGGAAACACGTAGCGCGGCTTGCCGTCGACCGAGACATTGACGACCTCTCCCTCTTCAGTGACCGTGACGCGATCGCTTTGCAGCGGCAGCAGCACGAGGTGATCGATGTCGTCGCAGAGCCGCTTCATGATCCGCTTCAGCTCCACGAAGTCGAAGACGAACCACGCTTCCTGATTCAGCGCGCCCTCGACCGTGACACTGGCGCGGTAGTTGTGCCCGTGCAGACCTTCGCAGCGGTGCCCGGCAAAGGTGATGAAGTGCGCGGAGGCGAACACCAGATAGTCCTTGGTGACGACGACGCGGTAGTGTTCGGCGCGCATGCTGGTTGGTCGTCGGTCGTTCGTGAGTACTCGTTTGGAGCTCGATGTGAAATCCACGCTAACACGAACGGCCAACCATCATCCACCAACCAGCTACGCCTTCCAGCCGCCGTTCATGAGGAAGACGAAGATCGCTGCGGCGGTCAAATCGGCTGAGGTGCCCGGATTGGCGACGTTGCCGTCGCTGCGGAGGAACGTGTCCATCTCCGTGATCGCTTTGCGGCCATCTTCCGAGCGAACCCCGCCGGCCGCAAGCGCGTCTTTCGCCCGCTGCGACACGGCCCGGGCCAGCTCCTCTCCCCCGCGTCGCACGATGTGCGTATCCGGTCTCGCCGCAAGCAGCGTCAGGAAGGTTTCCACGACTGCGTCATTCCATGTCAGACCTGCGCGACGGGCAGCGCGCACCGCCGGAACACCAGCCATGAACGTCGTCTCATACGCCGTGGCGTATTCGCGCGCAATCCCATCGCGGTTCGCGGCCAGCTGCATCGCCTCCAGCAACGTTACGTTCGGCTCCCGGGCGACGTCTTCGGCCGCGACCTTCCCGAGCCCGCCGGGTGAGGCGAGGCGGATCGCCGCGTAGGTGAATCGCGCATCCTCCCAGGTCGTCGCGTTCAGCACCTCACGTACCGCGCCTCGCAGGTCGGGCCGGCGGAACAGCAGAGCGGCACGGGCGAGCGGCGCAAGAAGCAGGACCATTCCGAGATTGGTATTGGAACTGGTCCACTGGCGCGTGGCTTCCACCGCTTTGCGGATGGTCACGCCCAGTGGCTGCTCGCCCGCATCGGCGAACGGAATGCCGAGCGCGGCGGCGCTGGCGAGGAAATCCTCGTAGCGCGCGTCGCCGAAGTGCTGACCAGGTGAGACGTTCCCGGGCTTGGGTGCGCTCACCTCGAGGAGACACGCCAGTTGTGCAGCGGCCGCGACTTCGATGCTCATGATGTTGGCGTGGCCAGCGTCGACCGCGATGAAGGTCTCGTTTTCGCAACCTGCGTCGCGAGATGGTCGACGACCGCACCCGCGACGTCCAGACCTGTGGCGCGCTGCAGTCCCTCCCAGCCCGGTATGCCATTCACCTCGAGGACGAACACGCCGCCGTCCGTCGATGGCAGCAGGTCCACACCTGCGTAGTCAGCGCCGACTGTCGCGGCCGCTCGAACCGCGAGCTCGGCCCATGCGGGAGGCAACGTGAACGGATGCGCCGCGCCGCCGCGCGACACGTTCGTGCGCCAATCACCCTCGGCCGCCGTGCGTTCGATGGCGCCGAGCACGCGCCCGCCGACGACGAACACGCGCACGTCACGGCCGTCGTGCTGAATGACGCGCTGCACGTAGAACACCGCGCGAACCTGCTCGAGCGTGCGGACCACCCGAAATGCGACATCGGGATCGGAGACGCGCACGAGGCCGTGGCCCATCGATCCGAAGAGCGGCTTGATGACGACGTCGCCCATGGCGCGCACGGCATCCATCGCGTCCGCCACCCGTTCACACACCACGGTCTCGGGCGTCGGCAGACCAGCCTGATGGAGGAGCGCCGTGGTCATGAATTTGTCGACCGATCGTTCGATCGCGCGTGCCGTGTTCATGACGACCATCCCGCGATGCTCGAGCCAGTGCAGGAGATCAACACGGAAGATGATCTGGTCGAGCGAGCCGTTGGGAATGATCCGCGCGAGGATGGCATCGGCCTCCAGCACCGGGAGGCCTTCCGAGGTGACGCTGCACCCGTGCGCGAATCGCGTGGTCAACCCTTCATACGGAAGCACACACGCGGTGTGGCCGCGAACCGAGAGCGCGCGGCACAGTTCATCGGTGTGCCACCCGGTTCTGGCACTCAGAATGACGACGCGCATCAGCGCTCGAACAGGGAGGCGCGCAGCACCTCCGGGTTTGTGGCGCCGGCGTGGAACGTCTTGCCGCTCGTCGCGCTCGTCAACCAGACTTCGGCCGGGCTGAACAGCATCGGATCGATCTTATAAAAGTCGCTGTCGTATCTCTTGAAGATCTCGTAGAAGGGCGTGCCGTAATCGGACGACGCCGACGCCGGCAGACGCTCGGCCAGGCGCGCCAGCGTCTCGTCGTCGGCATCGATGGTGTAGCGGGCCTGGCCGCCGTACAAGACGCAGTCGTTCGTGCGGCCGATCGCTCGGAGATCGCTTTTTGCCGTGGGCGGTAGCGGCGACGTTCCCATCGCCGTCACCACGCGCGTCACATCGAAGCCCAGCGTCTCCATCTTGTGCAGGCCCGTTTCGATCACGCGTGCGGCGATCTGAGCGCCGCCGGCCGTACTTGCCGTCGGCGCGACTGCGAAGGTGATCGCGTCAGGCGCGACGCCGGCCTTGCCCGCGACCCAGACCGCGACGTCGTCGGTCGGAAGCGTGCGCGTTTCGAGGACGAGGACGCCGCGAGCGGCCTCTTCGCGATAGCCAAGCTTGGCGAACAGTTCCTTCTCCACGCGTGCTTTCGCGCGCAGCGGTCCCGATCCCATCGCAAAGTAGCCATCCGGGTTGATCGCCCAGCCGGCGTACTGGGATGCCATGCACGAGTGCGCCGGATGATCCGTCCAGATCAACACGCCCGGCCACGACTCACCGCCAAGCGTCAGCGGCGTGTACTCGAGGTGACCGAGGCCGCCCATGCACAGCTCGGCCAGCATCCGCCCGCCAGCAAACCCTCCCGGCACGTTGACGCCGGCGTCGATCACGCGCGCGCCGCTGGCGAGCGTCGACACCGCCAGTCGCCACTCGGTCGCGTGCTCGACCGCTCGATCGGCCAGCGCCCATGCGCGCGCGTTCATCTGCAGATCGGCCATTACCCTCAATCTATCAAGAGTTCGCAGGAGCGCGGCGCGCCCGAAGCAGCGGCCCGATGTCCAGATGATTCAGCGCCACGACCCGCGCCAGGTGCGTGTAGTCCCTGTCGTTGTGCACCACGGTCAGATGGTAGCGGACGGCAGACGCGGCGATCAGGCAGTCGATGCTCGAACGCACCGTCAGGCCCGCGCGCCGCGCTCGTCGATACAGGTCCACGGCTTCGTCGACCCTCGTGTCGGTGAGGGGCGAGTCGAAACGGTGCAGTGCGTACATCGCGGTCTTCGCGATGCGAAAGGCCCGCTCGTCATCGAACCCTTGGAGCACTTCCTGGATCACCGGCAGACAGGTCACGATGCGGTCGCGATCGTCCGTGAAGTCGTCGATGGAGAGGCGCGCCGGCCGCGCGAAGATCTCGATCCAGGCGCTCGTGTCAACGAGCAGGTCGGCGTTTGCGGGCACGATAGACCGTTCGCGTTTCACGTACGACTGAAGGGCGATCGTCTCGCATCTCGGACAGGGTTCCGACCCACAGACCGGAGCCGGCCAGCTGATCGATGCCGCGAGCCTCGGCGCGTCGCACCATTTCCCGCAACGCGCGCTCGATCGTACGTGCGTACGTGCGCTCGCCGCTTACGCGGACCGCCTCTTCCAGCAGGTCCTCATCGAGCACAACATTCGTACGTTTCATGTGTATATGGTACCACGGGAGGCAGAGGTCTCGGCCTTGCACCCAATCACGGTCCCGCGTCGATGCGTGCGGCCATCAGTTCGACCGCACCGACAGATGAAGAACGTCGGCCGGATCCGTCAGGCGCTGGGACTTGCTGTGGCCTGAGGGTTCCAGACCAGGATCTCGCCCTTCCCAACCACTGACGTGTCGCCAACGAAGCGTTGATAGGCGCCTGCCTGCTGATCGAATGGAACACTGATGCCGAGGGTTCGCAGGTGCGTGACCAGCACGCCCATGAACGTCGGCGTGTAACTCGATGAATAGAGAAAACTCGGCAGCAATGGAATCGACGTGAGCGAGACGATCGTTCCCCGATGCATCCACGCACCGGTCCGCAGCTCCGCTCCGCTGCGCAGGATGATCGTGCCGCCTTTCATCTCCAGACCAGCGAAGTCACGAGCCGGGCCGCCGACGACGATGAGGCCGCGCTTCATGCGCATGCCGACCTCGAGGCCCGCCGACCCGCCGATCACGATCGTCCCGTCGGTCATCCCTCTCGGGCTGCCACGATACGCTGCGCCGATCTGACCGCCGGCATTCCCGGCGACGCGGATCGTTCCGCCGGACATCTCGCCGCCCACCCAATCCGAAGCGGCGCCGGACACGTCAATCGTGCCGCCCTTCATGTACGCGCCGAGATGCATGCCGGCGTTGCCGTCGATGGAAATCTTTCCGCGTGTCATGCCGCGGCCAATCCATCTGACCTTCCTCAGATCGCCGTGGACGTCGATGTCGTCGCTCTTCTCACCGTCGACCGTGAAGAAATCGTCGATGCGGCACTGCCTCTTCCCGAGATACACGGGCAGCGCGCGGATAGAGGCATTGTCGAGCGCGCCCATCACATCCGGACAGATGCTCTCGGCCTCGAGCGGTACGCGCTCGACGGGCTGTTTCAGTGTCAGCGTGATCATTGCGGTACGCACGCGACCGTTTCGGGATGCTTCAGCCGCGTCATCTCGGTCGGGTAGTTCTCGAAGGAGAGCGTGTACAGCTTCTGGAACGTGGGTCGAATGTAGTCCTCGATAGTCGGATCGAACTCGGGATGGACGAGGAACACGCGCCCTTCCGCCAACGCCCGGATCTGCCCTTCTTCGACGACGACTGTGCCGCCTTTGAGGACATAGCGTGGATGCGTGAACATGACGCCGTCCGCATCCGGCTTCTCCGAGTAGATGGTGACGTCGCCGTCCGCGCCGACGCCGAGGTGTCCTTTCTGCTTCAACCCGAGCGCGCGCGCGGGTCCCGCTGACGTGACGATGACCATCTCCGAGATCGAATACTCGCGATCGATCTCGGGCAACGAAATGCGGTTCAACGTCTCGGGCGGCAGCTTCTTCACCTCTGCCTTGCGGAACTCGACGTCCATCAGCAGACGCATGATTTCCGGATAGCGCCAGAACCCTCCCCCATTGGGATGATCGGTCGTCAGATACACACGCCACGGATCGTCGATCAGCAGCAGCAGCTCGAGGCCGACCGCCCACTGGATCGCGTTCACGAGCTTATGGTCGCTGTACACGTACGGCACGATGCCGCAGCCGGTCTCGTTTTCGACGTCGAGATTGCCCCACTTGCGCCCGGTGAGCTCGTGGAGAAAGTGCTGCCATGGCCCATCGGCGGTGATCGTCACCGCATCGCCGAACAGGATCGCGCCCACATCGCACGTCAGATTCGTGTGCGCCATGAACGCCTCGGCCACTTCCTTCGCACCCGATCGCATGGTGCTCCAGTCCTGGCCGCCGTAGGCGTGGAACTGCAGGTGCGCGAGATGCGCGCGACGGCCCTGCAGCAGGTTCATCGTTTCGATCGTCGAGCTGACGTTGCCGGGGACGCCCAGATTGTTCTGATGCAGGTGCATCGGATGTGGCAGCCCGAGCTCGTCGACGATGCGCGCCAGCTCCATGACGATGTGTCCGGCGGTGACTCTGGAATAGCCCTCGATCGGTTGATGGAGCTGATTGGCGTTCTTGCCCCATTTCCACGCCGCCACGCCGCCAGGATTGACCGCCTTGATGCCGTACGTCTTCGACGCCCACAACATCCAGCCGACGAGCGACTTCGCCCTCTCGAATTCCCCGGCCTCGAGCAGATCGAGCATCAGCTCGTTGTTCGCCATCAGCAGCAAGGTCGATTTGTCCACGATGGGGATGTCGTGCATCTCCTCGTGAGTGTGCTTGGCGGAGAGGATCGGCACCGCGGCTTCGTTGACCGTCGTCCACCCCATGCCGGCGTAGAGATAGCCAGTGGCAAAGGTCGTCGGCGTCAAACCGCCGATGCCGGCGCGAAGCTCCGGAGTGTGCACGAACTTCTGAGCGACGCGCTGATTCTCGGGGACGAGCCCACGCGCGAAGTTGAGCGCGCCGCCGGCCACGTGGGTGTGCACATCCACGCCGCCGGGAAACACCAGCATTCCGGTCGCGTCGATCGTGCGGTTCGTATCGGCGTTCGTGCTCAGGCTACCTACGACGCGGCCGTCCTCGCCGATGTAGATGTCCTTGACGACGCCATCGACGCCGTTGGCCGGATCGTAGACGCGTCCGCCGGTTATTCGGACCATGAGGTGGGATTCTCTGTAATGCAAAATTCAAAATTCAAAATGCAGACACTACTTTGCGGCGAACGCCGGGTAAAGGCGATGGCTCTCCACTCATCCTTGCGACGCAGCGTACTGTTTGCATTTTGCATTTTGCATTTTGAATTACACGCGCAGCGCTGCCACTACGCGCGCATCGCCGCGGGCGCTGCGATCGGCGGATGCCACGCCGGTTTCTTCGCCACGGCGGCGATGATCAGATTGATGATCTCCTCGTCGCTCCGATACGGCGACTTCAGCCCGGGGCGCAGGGTGATCGGGATCTCGTCCATGCGATACGCCGTGCCTGCCGCGCTGACGCCGGTGACGGCCGTCGTGAAGTGCACGCGCGCGAGCTTGCTCGTGTGCGTGACCTTCGGATCGAGCACGATCGTCGGCGTTCTCGCCAGATGATCGATGGCCGGCTGCGGCATCGTCGCACCCGGGTCAGCCCCGAGCACCAGCGTGGCGTCGTTGTCGCCGCGCACGAGCAGATCGACCGTCGAGAACTCTCCAGGGTTGAAGCGCGGGTAACCACGGCTCAAGTTGATGCCGAACGGATAGCCGGTCGTCCAGCGCAGCACGACGTCGGCGCCGGTCACATTGCCGTGTCCGCGCATCGGCATGCAGACGAACTTCGTGAACGCGTTCATCTCCGCGGCGATGTTCAGGATGCCGGCGGAGTTCATGTGCTTGCCGCGCGTCATCGACAGACCCATGCCGAAGAAGATGACGCCGAACTTGGCGCGCTTCATCCGCTCGACGACGTCCTTGATCGTCTCGAGCGGCAGGCCGATCTCCGCGGCGCGCGCTTCGTCCACCCGCTGTCCCTTCATCAGCGCGCGCATCGTCGTTCCCAGCTCGAAATCCTTGCCCGGTTTGATGATCAGCGCGATGTCGGCCGCCCTCGCGGACGGCGTTTCGCGGATGTCGATGGTGATCATCGTCCGGCCTTTTCGTCCCTGGGGAACGAACTTGCCCTTCTGCATGATCGTGTACTTCGTGAAGTGACGCGGATGACACTCCGCGGGATTTCCACCCCAGTAGATGATGAAATCCGCCCGGTTCTTCACTTCACCGAGTGTGCACGTGACCTTGCCACCCAACTGGGCGGCTATCTCAGTGGGGCCGTGTCAAAGCGAGGTGTGGCTGTCGACCACACCTCCAATCATTTCGGCGAGCGCCACGGCGCCGCGGCTGGCCTCGCAGGTGACGTTGCTGAGCCCGTACACCAGAGGCATGTCGGCGTTGTAGAGAATGTCAGCGGCCACTTCGACCGCTTCTTCGACAGTCGCTTCCTTGCCGTCGATCAACGCGTCGGGGTAGTGATGCTCTGCGGTGTGATAGCGGAAGTGCGCTTCGCCCAGGCTGCAGGCGTTCTTCGCCTTGACGATCTTGTCGTGCTCGGCGTGCAGCTCGATGTCGTCACACACGCACCCGCAGAAGGTGCACGTCGCGTTGCGGACAATCTCCATGGGTTCCCTCTAAAGGAATCAAGAATCAGTATCAGGACTCAGGGCTGGGCAAGGCCTTGAGGCTTCAGGCCTAAGGTCTCAGTCCTTGTGCCTAATACCTGGCCCATCCCTGAATCCCGATTCCTGAATCCTGACTCCTATCCCGGTTGTTTGTCACCCGTACCGGGCGACACGAGGAACGTTCAAGCCAGCTCCCGGCCGCGGTAACTCCCTCGAGTCCGTCGCGGCTGGAATCGTCCTTCCTCGATTTCGGTCCAGTGAGGCACCTGCTCTTCCGGCAGGATGCCATAGCGAATCGCCTGCTCGCGATCGACTACTGTGTTCGTTTCCCGTTTCATCGTCATTCCTCTGCCGCGGCCACTACGGAACCCGAGGCGGGCGGCTCGAGCAGCTCGACCTCGACCTCCCATCCCTTGGACAGGGGCATGCCGGTTCCGTCCGTATATTGTCCCATCAAACGGCACGTCGGCGGCCCGTAGGGGATGAAGATCATCCCGCTCGGGGTCTTGCCCTCGACGCACCTGAACGTTTCCTCGCCCCACAACGACCGGACGCGGACCGTGCTGCCGTTCGGCACGCCGATCTCCTTCATGTCGTCCGGATGCATGTGCATCGTGCTGACCGTGGCTTTGTAGTCGTCGAGAAACTTGCCGGAGCTGACCTGCTGCCCCTGTTTGGTGGTGCGTCCGGCGTTCATGAGAAAACGTCGGCGACCTTCGGGCAGCGGGGTGCCATTACTCTCCAGCGGGTTCCCGATACTGTCGGCCATCCGGTTGATCGTACCCGACCCTTACTCGCCGGCCAAGCCCTGCCAGGTGTCGACAGTCAGAGATGGCGGTGAAGTCGCAGTCCGGATGACGTGAGACAGGCGCGGCAAGACCACCACAATCCGATCGTCACCCTGGTCGTAAGCCGACCGGAACAGGTCGAGGACCTCGCTGTCGATTTCGAACCGGCCACATCGCGGGCATTCGATTCGGAAGACGTTCATGTCGACCAGACGCCGGATCACCGCTCGCCGCTGACACAGCGGGCAGATCCACAGCTTTTCTCGCAGGACCACGCGCAATTCCTTCGCGGCTCCCTCGCGCGACCAGTCCTGCTGGATTTCGATGGCGAACGTCGGGAACCTCGTGTCCGGCCAGCGATCCTCGAACTCGACGGACCACGTACCATCCGACAAATCGTGGACGTCGAGGACGTTGACCGAATCCGCGACCTGTAATGAACCGAGAACATCAACGGCGATTGCGCGCAGCTGGAGAGCATCGAGCGCAATCATCGCAGAGCCCTCTTGTCGCCATGTCTGACGGTTACAAACGTCCGATCGAGGTACTCGAGGAGCGGCACGACCACTCTGCGGCTGCTGCCGAGAGACTGCCGCAGCTCGCTGACGGTGGCGGGGCCATTCCTGGCGACGAAGTTTTTGATTTTCTCCGTTGCCTGTGCGACAGCAGCGGCGCTCAGGACCAATTCCGCGCTGATCTCCACGACCTCTCCGCTTTCGATGAGGAACTTGAGTGCGCGCTGGGAGGCCGCATCTGGCGTCAGCTCCTTGCGTGACGGCGGCTCGAGCGGCTGCGTGGAGAGCGCGCGCCGCAGTGTTTCGCCGGCCGCGCGGAGCGGATCCGGAAGCTGCGGGGCGTGGGAGGCGCGCCGGATCATCGATCCGGAACGTGCGAACCCTTGCTCGGAGAGGCCGGCGAGCAACGAGTCGAAGAGATGGTCGAAGGGAAACTGCTTCGTGATCGTGTTGCGCAACCCGGTCACCGACAGTCCGACACGTTCCGGGTGGGCGCGGTGCGCGTCGTCAATGAGCTGTGTGGACTGCTGAATCGCGGCGTTCCAGGTTGCCGAATCCACGACCGTGTCACCGGTCAGGATCACCGCCCCTGCTCGCGCCAGCTGCTGAACGGCCTCGTCAATTTCCGCGTGGTCGAACCACGTCTTCATGAAGGCGCGTGGCGCGTGAATGGCTACGTGCCGAGTCACATGCGCCGCGATCACGCGGGCCGGCGTGTCCAGTGATTCGGCGAGGCCTGTCAACCATTGCTGCCGGTCGGTCATCCGAAACGACTTCCGCGACGCATCCGGATCGACCACGACGGCGCCTGCCAGCGTTAGCTGTTCGGACCAGTCGCGAATCGTGAGGTGGTCGCCGAGCCACAGGTATACCGGCGCCTCGAGACGCAGCTGCGCGATCGCGCTTCGTCCAACCGGCAGCTCCTTGCCATGGCCGAGCGCGACATGCGCTGGCACGTTGCCGCTGCCGTAATGCACGCGCACACGCAGGTTGTCTTTGATGGGCCTGCCGGCCCTCTCGGAAATCTCGAGCATGACGTCCACGCAGTCGCTCGCCCGGCCCATGTGGGGCAGCGTGATGACATCGCCACGACGGATCCTATCAGACGGGTTGATATCCGTCAGGTTCAGCGCGGTTCGCGTTCCCGGTCCACTCGCCTCCACCTCTTGGCCGTGCGACTGGATACGGCGAACACGAGCGGGGTGTCCGCCCGGGTGAATGACGACGGCTTGGCCCCGCTGAAATCGGCCGCCCGTCAGGGTGCCGGTGACAACCGTTCCGGCACCGGGGAGCGTGAACACCCGATCGACAGCCAGCCTCGGCTTGCCGATGTCGCGAGGAGCCGGCGCGTACGACAGCTCGCGCGCCAATGTGTCCTTGAGCGCATCGAGACCGCGCCCGGTCACGACCGAAGTCGGAACGATCGGCGCGTCAGCAAAGACGCTGCCCTGCAGATGCTGGCGGATCTCGGCCACGGCGGCCGCTTCGTCCGCAGCCAGATCGACTTTCGTCAGCGACACGACGGCGCGACGAACACCGAAGTAGCTCAGGATCTGGAGGTGCTCCTCCGTCTGCGGCATCCAGCCATCGTCGGCGGCAACGATCAGGAGCGCGAGGTCGATCGCGCCGACGCCGGCAACCATGTTCTTGACGAAGTCTTCATGCCCGGGCACGTCCACGATGCCCACATGGATCGTCGGTAGGCCGGACCTTGTCAGGTCCGGCTGGATCGACTCTGATGCCGGCGATGGAAGTTCGAGGTGCGCGAATCCCAAATCGATGGTGATGCCGCGCGCCTTTTCCTCAGGCAGCCGATCGGGATCGGTCCCGGTGAGCGCCTTGATCAATGCGCTCTTCCCGTGATCGACGTGCCCGGCGGTGGCGACGATGTAGTGCGTCGCGGGTGACATCAGGAGAAGGTTACTTCTCCGAGGCCGCGATCAGTGCACGTGTTAGCGCCGGGTCCTGGTGCGCAAAGACCGTGCGGAGGTCGAGCTTCAACGTGCCGCGGCCAACGTAGGCAATGACCGGTTCGGGTTGCGCACGAAGCAACGCCGCAAGTGCCTGCGCTCCAACCCTGGGGTGACTGACCTCGATCGTGACAGACGGAAGTGCCGATCGAGGCAGCGTGCCGCCGCCGATTTGCGCGCGTCCCTCCCCGACGCGCAGGCGCAGTTGCCGGCCCTGCAAAGCCGTGACGATCCGCTCGGCGCGGCCTCGGAGCTCGTCGTTGGCGACGTGCATCATCTCGAGGACCGGGATTCGCGTTTCGCCGCGCAGGTACGTATCAACGGTCGACTCGAGCGCCGCGAGAATCAGCTTGTCGCACCGCATCGCGCGGAACAGCGGCTCGCGCTTGAGCGCATCGATCATCCGCTTGCGGCCGACGATGATACCGGCCTGCGGACCGCCGAACAGTTTGTCGCCGCTGAAGCAGACGAGATCGACGCCTCGCTTGACGACCTCCGCCGGTGTCGGCTCGTGCTCCACCCCGGCGAGGGCCTGCGTCTGAACAATCGCGCCGCTGCCGAGATCTTCGACGAACGGCACTCTCTTCTTTTTCGCCAACGCCGCGAGATCCTCGGTTGACGGCGAGTCGACGAAGCCGTCCATGAAGAAGTTGCTGCGATGGATTTTCAGAATGAGCGCCGTGTTGCGAGTGATGGCCTTCGTGTAGTCGCTGATGTTCGTCTGGTTGGTCGTGCCGACTTCGCGGAGACGGGCGCCTCGTGCTTCGAGGATGTCGGGGATGCGAAAGCCGCCGCCAATCTGCAGCAGCTCACCGCGCGAGATGATGACCTCCGACGCCTCGGCACGGCAGAAGTACTCGAGGATGAGGACCAGTGCCGCCGCGTTGTTGTTGACGACGGTCGCGGCGTCGGCGCCGCACAGAATCGAGAGCGCGTGTTCGAGGTACGCGCCGCGGCTGCCCCGCGTGCCGTCACTCAGACTGTATTCGAGCGTGTTGTAGTTGGCGCCGACCTCGCCGAGCGCGCGAATAGCGTCGCACGCGAGCGGTGCGCGACCGAGATTCGTGTGGACCAGCACCCCGGTTGCATTGATCACCGGCGTGATGCGCGAGGCACGCAAGCGCTCGAGAGCTGTGCGGATGTCCGCCACGATCGCGTCAGCGCCGGGAATGGTTTTCTGCGAGCGCAACGCCTGCAGATGCCGGCGCACGGCGTTCACCACGACGGGAGCCGGAAACCCCGTTTCGCCCAACGACTGCAGGATTTTGTCGACAGAGGGTATGGCTCGAAGACGTGCGGTCTTCATGTGATCTGCGACCAATCCTCGAGGTGAAGCCCCGACACGCCATTCATGTGCCACTCGAGACCGTATGCACGTTCGGCGATGGCCGGTTGCGGAATCGCGAGATCAGTCGGCGCGCGCGGCCCAAACAGTCGACGAACGTCTCCTGGTTTTTCATGAGAGCCGACACCACGTTCGTATTGACGATGTACGTCACAGCTCTCGCAGTGGCTTCGAGCCGCGCGTCCGCATCACGGTCCTCAGCAGTTCATCGACGGCCTCACTCGCGTCAGCGTCTACGTTGCGTAACCTGTCCAGGAACTCGGGCGCCCAATCACCATGATCGCTGACCGCGCGCTCGAGCACCTTGACGATGAAGCGGCTGCGGCTCATTCCGAGCGCCTTCGCGCTCCGGTCGACAGACTTCAGCAGGGGAGCGGGGATGTGGACCGTCGTCGGCATGCGAATACATTGGCGAATGTACCATGCCCGCAGTGCGTCGGAATGACTACGTCGTTTTCAAGAGGATCGCAGGGTCGATGCGGCGCACGCGGCGCGTCGGCAGCCAGGTTGCCGTAGCGGCGACCGCGACCATGATCACGACCGGCAGCACGAACGCGGTCCATGGGGGCTCCATGACGCTGCCGGCACCACCGCCGATGCGGGCGATCTGCGCGAGCAGGAAGGTCACGCCAACGCTGCCGCCCGCGCCGATGGCGACCAGCCGCGCGCTGCGCCTGCCGACCAGCATGACCTGATCACGTGACGTCGCACCGAGGGCGACGCGAACCGCCAGCTCGCGCGTCCGTCGGGCGATGGCGAACGCGAGCACGCCGTAGATTCCGGCGGCTGTCAGCGTGATGCCGACTGCCACCAACGGGCCGAGCGGCGCGATCGCCACGAGCCATTCGTTCGTCAGGGTGCCGAGCATCTGCGGATATGTATAGGCGTCGGTGACCGATGTGTCGCGTCCGCCGACGGTGCGGATGGCGCGCTGCAGCGGCTGCAGCATCGCGGCGGGATTGTCGGCGCGTGTAATCAACACGAGACCGCGCGCGGCCTTCGGCTGCGGCGCCAGGGGCACGAATACTTTCGGCTCGATCGCGTCGAACTCCGTCCATGAGGTGGCATAGTCGCTGACCACGCCAATCACCTGCCGCGGCGTCCTGTCGATCCAGATCTCGCGATGCAGGAATGGCCCGCGGCCGAACAGCCGGCGCGCGAGCGTCTCATTGACGATCGCGACCCCGGACTCGGGCGTCTCGTATTCAGTGAAGGTGCGTCCCTCACGCATCCTGACGGCGAACGCGGCGAAGAAGTCGGACGTGATCGCGTTCGATTGCGCCTGCGTGGCGCCATCACCGGTTGCGCTGGTCGTGACGTCCTGGCGCGAGCGCCCGCCGAACAGCGGCGCATTTACCGCCATGGCCACGGTTCGTACGCCGGGCGCGGCATGCGCCCCATCCAGCAGCGGCCGTACCGGAATGCCGCGGGGGTTGCCGACGATCGTCACGGCGACATGCGACGTATCGAAGCCAAAACGCGCGTTCTTGATGCGTTGATACGCGCTGACCATCGACGTGGTCATCACCAGCAGTCCCACGGTCGCCGCGATTTCGGCGATGACGAGGGCATTGCTCCAGCGGTGACGGGTTTCATCGGACGATTGCAGCCCGCGCAACGGGTTGGTCTGCAGCCGTGAGGTTTCGTACGCGGCAGGCGCGAGACCTGCCAGCACACCGGCGCCAACTGAGATCAGCAGAACCTCGAGCAGGACCCGCGGCGGGACCGACACGTCGAACATCGTCAGATCGATCCCGCTGCGCGTCGCGATCCACCACCGCACTGCGAACGCCACTAGGACTCCGCCGATGCCCGCCGAGACGCTGAGCAGGACGGCTTCGGTGAGCAGTGTTCGAATCAGCCGACTGCGGCCGGCGCCAAGCGACAACCGAACGGCCGTATCCGTCTCGCGCGCCGTCCATTGGGCGATCAGCAGGATCGCCGCGTTGGCGCAGCCGAGAAACAGCGTCAGCGTCACGGCGAAGCCGATGATGTAGGGAAGCGCCAGCGACATCGCGGCGCCCATTGGCGTGCCCTGTACCGTGCTCACCCGCATGTGCAGCGCCGGCGCACCAGGCGCGCGCTCGGCGTTATGGGTGTCGAGACCGCGCTGCAGCATGGCGGTCAGCGCCGCATTGGACAGGCCGGGTGCGCGGCGGACGATCACGTCGAGGCCCGTATCCCCGGGAATCAGCCGTGGATCCACGGCGACCCATACCTGCTCGTCCATCGCCGCAAACCAGAAGCGTTCCGGCAGGACGCCGACGATCGTCACCGGGAGGCCGTTGAGACGAATCGTCGTGCCGGCGATGTCCGGCCGGCCGGCGAACGAGCGCTGCCAGATGCCGTACCCGAGGACCGCCTCACCGCTCAGGCCCGACGTTCGAGTGTCGAAGAGCCGGCCGGCGATCGGCCTGATGCCGAGCACGGTGAACAGGTTCGGCGTCACCGTTCTCACGGTGATCGGGTCGATGCCATCGGCGCGTTCCAGCTCCGCCGGCCGGCCGGCGATCGAGGCAGCGAGACGATCGCCCAGCGCGTCACGCCAGCGTGCGACGAGCGCCGCGGGCGGGTCGGCGCCCATCGGCAGAATCGGCCGATCGAGCGGCGCCGCCTGGATCTTCGCCAGCTCCGCTGGCGCCTGATACAGCGGCGGCGGGTTGTAGAAGATGACGTTGCGCACCACGAGCGCAATCGTCGTCGCGCCGATCCCGCCGGCGAGCGACAGGACGATGATCAGCGCCGATGCCGGATTGCGGCGCACGTTGCGCCAGGCGCTGCGCATGTCGCGGCGGAGATCGTCGAGCCGGCCGATGCGGCGGGACTCGCGGAAGCGCTCCTGCACGTGTGTCACGTTGCCGAACGCACGGCGCGCGCGGTCGCGCGCCGCGGCGGGCTCGATTCCCTCGGCAATCAGCCGGTCGGTCTCGAGGGTCAGGTGCGCCTCGATCTCGCGAGCGAAGTCCTCGTCAGTACGGCGCGCCATCGTCCGCTCCTGTTGACATTCGACCCGAGCATACGCATACTCAGGTCGAATGTCTATACGAAAGCGCGCGGATGCCGAGTACGCCGCCCACCTGCAGGGCACGCTCGACCTGCTGATCCTCCGCACCCTCCTCTTTGGCGCGCAGCACGGGCAGGCGATTGCCCGCGCCATCCAGAGTCAGTCCGACAACGTCCTCGTCGTCGATCACGGCTCGCTCTACCCGGCGCTGCAGCGGCTCGAGGAGCGTGGCTTCATCAGTGCCGAGTGGGGCACGTCCGACAACAATCGCAAGGCGCGCTTCTACGCGCTGACGAAGGCTGGGCGGAAGGAAATGACGCGCGAGGAGAGCGAGTGGCGCCGGATTGCCGCCGCGATCATGCGCGTGCTCGGCACAAGTCCGAATAAAGCCTGAGGCCGCAGGTGCGTTACTTGCGGCGGTCGCCGCGATTGGATGGAGATACCGTTCGCGTCAGTAGCCGAGGTCTTCCGGCTTCACCCGTTCGATCTTGCCATCGCGCTCGATGACGACCGGCATGGCCTCCTTCTTGTGACGAAGCATCGCCTCTCGGACACCCCTTGCGAGAGCGTCGTCGACGCTTTTCCTGTCCTCTCGCATGACGCGGGTGATGTCTTTTCGGGCTCGAATCTTCATAAACTACTTTGCCGGTTCATCGTTTCCCAGACATCCTTATCGTAGACCCCGATCGTCTCAGACGCCAAACCCTCCGCAACGCACACAGGTTCCGGTCCCGAGTTGTTGTAGACGGCCCACGTTGTGGCAAGAGGACGATAAAGCGTGAAGAAGTTCCGGACGCCAGCCGAGTACCGACGGCGGACAACTTGGTCAGCGACGTAGTGCCCACCGAGTCCGACTCGATCGGCGACGCGCGCAATAGCCAAGTCCGCAGAGGACAACCAAAGGAAGAAGAGATGAAGGTCGTATCCAGATAGCCTCAGGTCTCGCAGCCACGGCGCGAATGACCGAGTTGCGAGCGTCGTCTCGAAAGCAAAGTCGATGCGACGCGCGGCGAGCTCCTTCAGTCGCGCCATCATGATCCGTCCGGCGGCGATTGCTGCCCGATCCGGTTCAAAGCCCGATAACCCTCTGGCAATCACGTCGGCGTTGACGAACTCGTTCACGGACAGCGCATCCCGAAGCAGCTCTGGCGCTGCCGTGGACTTGCCCGCGCCATTCGGGCCAGCGAGAATCACGACGCTGGGGCGAGGCGCGCTCATTTCAATTGGGAGTCAGGTGACACGACTCCTGAGCGTCTCAATGTCTGTGCTGTTCCAGCCGGCCGCATCGCACGTTGCGAGTATCACTCGTGCTGCGCCGCGGATCTCCTCCAAAACATCGGCGAGATCGACACGTAACGGAGCACTATTCGCCGCTGGCAATTCGATTTCGGCCTCGTTCGCGCCGCCGGTGATGCGAATCGAGAATCGGTAGGGTCCATCCATGAATTGACATCGCGCCGTTCCGCCCGTGCGAATCCTCCTGCACTCGTTTATCCACCAGCCGAGAACGACGACCGGAAAGTCACTCCACCGATCCTCAGGAAATACAATCCCTCCGGCTCGGACTGCAATAACCCCTGTGATTGAACCGCGTTGGCTACGGTGCAGCGTTTGTTTCTCTACGAGTACCTGGAACTTCTTGTCCATGCGATTTGTGACAGCGCCGAGCGATGTGATCGCTTACCCCACGTCGTCGCACACCCCAGTTACTGTCGTTGACGACCACCTGGCGCCGTCGCAGGCGGCGGAAGCGCAAGCGCCACGATCTCCACGGCATCGGCAACCCGCGCCGCTACAGCGATGTACTGCCGGCCGGCCTTTATATAGGTCACGGGGAATCCGGTAGTCGGACCGGGCAGCTGGATCTCCGCGACGACGGCGCCGGTCTTCTTGTCCCACGCTCGAAGAATCGGGATGGTGCCGCCCTGGCCTCCGAACAGGAGCGTGCTGGTGACCAGCAGACCCGTGCCCTTCGTCGGCGCCCCGGTGTTGGGAATCTCCACGCCTTGCAGCTTCGGGTTTTTCTTGATCGCCTCGGGCGTGTCGCCGTGCGGCACCATCCACAGGCGCTCACCCGTCTTCAAATCGACGGCAGTGATGCGCCCATAGGGAGGCTTGATGAGCGGGAGGCCGAACACGGTTGTCGGCGGCCCCACGGTCTGACCGCGAGGGTTGTGATACAGCACTCCTGTATTCGGCGATCCCTCCACGACCTGCGCGCGATACAGACTGGTTTCGCTTGCGACGAAGAGCACGTCGTCGACAGGATCGACGGCGCCGCCTGCCCAATTGACGCCCCCAACTGCGGAAGGCGCCATCAACGTTCCCATGGTTCCGTCCGACGCATTTGGCAGCGATGCCGGCGTGTAGAGACTTCCAAGGCGGAACGGACGCGCGACGCGAATCGCCTCCGCCTTGATCTCGGGCGTGAAGTCGACGAGGTCGTTCTCGGTCAGCCCCTGCACTTCGATTGCCGCCGGCTTGGTCGGGAACGGCTGCGTGGGCGACGTCCACTCGCCCGGCACATCGGACTTCGGGACCGGCCGCTCCTCGATCGGCCACACCGGCTTGCCTGTCGTGCGGTCGAACACGAAGACGAATCCCTGTTTGGTGAGCTGGACGACGGCCTTGACCGGACGGCCTTCCACGGTAATGTCCGCGAGGATCGGCGCGGTCGGCGGGTCGAAGTCCCAGATATCGTGGTGCGTCAACTGGAAGTGCCACGCACGCGTACCTGTCTTTGCGTCGAGCGCAAGCACCGAGTTGGCGTACAGGTTATTGCCAGGCCGATAGCCGCCGTAGTAATCGCTCGTCGGGGATTCCGTCGCAATGTAGAACATTCCCAATTCGGGATCCGCCGTGACGGGTGCCCAGAAACCTGCATTGCCCGTGTACCGGTTCGACGACGCGAGGAGTTCGGGGTGCTCCTTCACCCACCCGTTCAAGCCTCGAGGGACCTCCCAGACTTTCGGATCCGCGCTGAGCCACGTCTCGGCGCCCTGTTCTCCCGGGCGGGGAATGATGTTGAAGCGCCACAGCATCTTCCCCGTTTTCGTGTCGTAGGCGACGACGTCGCCCGGGATGTTCATCGGCCACTGTTCGTTGATGGACGCGCCCGGAAGGTTCGGGGCGGCGCCGGTGTGCATCGAGATCGACGCGACCAGGACGTTGCCGACAATCGCGGGGGGAGAGGTGTTGGCAACCCGGCCTTCACGCGCCAATCCTGGCCGCTCGTTCCATCGCAGGTTCTCGGCCAGGTCCACGACGCCGTTCTTGCCGAAGCTCTCGACCTGCCGTCCGGTCTTCGCGTCGAGCGCCACGAGCATGTAGCTGTTCATCACGACGAAGATCCGCTCGTCACCCGCGCCGTCAGTCCAGTAACTGACGCCGCGGCCCGAGCTTCTCGCGAGCGGGTCGATGATGTCGAACCATCGCAGCAGCTCACCGGTCGGTCGCCAGTGCCAGAGGAGTTGCCCCGTTGCTGCATCGAGCGCCACGACGTCCCGGTTGATACCCGCCGTCGTGTACATCACACCATCGACGATGAGGGGACTGACTTGCATGGTGGTCGCCGGCCGGGGGCCAAAGTTCCGTGCCGACCAGCGCCAGGCCACGCGAAGATCGCGGACGTTGCCCGCGGTGATCTGATTCGCCGGCGAGTATCGCGTCGCGCCGATGTCACTCCCGAAGAACCGCCATTCCGTCTCGCTGTTGGACGCGCCAGTCTGCCCACTCAGGGTGGCTGACACAGACAATGCCCCCGCGAGCGCGATCACGGCCGAAAGGAATCTCACTCCGAAGACGCACATCCTGGCTCCTTTGCGAAGTCTGCTCGACGCGACCGACGCGACATGCTTCCTTCGAGAATCAATTGCACTTCGCCGCTTCAACGCTTGGGTGCTACGGTCGACACCAACGCGATCTGCTGTGCAGGCGCGCCTTTCAGCGTGCGCTCGACGCGAAGGAGTGCACGCCTTGCATCCAGGACATGCGCCACAACGATCGTGTCCGACCCCTGCACCCGTCCATGTCAACCGATGTCTACGTACTGTGGCTTCAGCTGAGCGGACCATCGACATCAAACCAAGCCAAGCCACGATGATCAACTGCCTCTGAGCGTCGTGATCATTCCTGAATGATGAAAGTGTAGCAGCAGAGGTCGGTCGCACATCGCGTCAAAACCGCGGACCGATCTGTTTCCTTGGCCATGCGGGCCCGCGCTGCGTCATGGCGCGACGGCCCGTGAAGCACGCCGTCGCGGCTACGGCAACTCGTGCAAGGACACGTTAGGATGGATAGCGGAGAGTGATACGTGCCTGGTGGTCGTCACGGTCTTCAAAATCGTCGCCTCGGCACTTCGTGTCGAGGGGTGGGTTCGATTCCCACCCTCTCCGCCAATCTAGACGACAGATATTCCCGGTGAGCCGGCCTCGATTTCACCGATCACCGCGGCGCGCGTGAAGCCGTCGCGCCGGAAGCAGTCAAGGACATCGTTCACGCTGTCCGGCGCGCACGCCACCAGCAGCCCGCCGCTCGTCTGCGGGTCCGTCAGAATCGCCTGCTCGACTGCGCTGTATGTCGTGAGATCGACGGCGCTGCCGTAGCCCTTCCAGTTGCGCGCCGAACCACCGGTAACGAATCCGCTCGACGCGAACGTTCGTGCGTCGGCGAGCAGCGGCACTGAATTCCACTCCACGCGCGCGCGCACGCCAGAGCCACGGCACACTTCCAACAAATGGCCGAGTAGGCCAAAGCCGGTGACGTCGGTGAGCGCGTGCACTCCGGGCAGCTGCGCCAGATGCATGCCTGGCGTATTCAGCTGTGTCGTGCTGCCGATCATCTCGCGGTACTGCGCCTCGGTCACCTGCTGTTTCTTGACAGCAGCCCCGTAGAGCCCGACGCCGAGCGCCTTGCCCAGGATGATCCTGTCTCCCGGCCTCGCGTCGGCATTACGTTTCACGTGCCGTGGATTGACGAGGCCAATCGCGACGAGCCCATAGATCGCCTCGACGGAATCGACGCTGTGGCCACCAGCGACCGGAATGCCAGCGCGCTGACACACCGACTCGCCACCCTCGAGGATGCGTCGAATCGTCTCGACCGGCAGCTTGTCGATCGGCATTGCCACCAACGCGAGCGCAAACAGCGGACGGCCGCCCATCGCGTAGACATCAGAGATGGCGTTGGTCGCGGCAATCGCGCCAAAGTCGAACGGATCGTCGACGATCGGCATGAAGAAGTCAGTCGTCGCGACGATCGCCTGGTCCTCGCCGATTCGATACACGGCGGCATCGTCGCTCGTCTCGATGCCCACGATCAGGTCGGGCGGCACAAGGCCGCGAGCGCCGGACCTGGCGAGGATCTGCTGCAGCACCGCTGGTGCGAGCTTGCAGCCGCATCCGCCGCCGTGCGAGAGGCTCGTGAGGCGCGTCGTGGCCAAAGAATCCTGTTCATTCATCACTCGTTCCGCTACATGAAGTTGCGCGTGTGAAGCGCAGAGAGTGCCGCCGCGTCGTCGTCAGGGAATCCCAAGCGAACCAAGCGCTTGCGACGTCCCTCGTCCATATCGTGAATGAGCTGCAGCACCCGTCGCGAGCCGAGCCTCAGCGCGTCGTGGTCAAACGAGCCCGCAGCCATCAACAACAACGCGTCGAAGACCTCGTCATTGAGTCCCGCCGTGTGCCGCAGCGCGTCGTGACGACGACGGACGGCATCCGCCAGACTTGGTCGGAACTCGGGCTCACGCGCGAGATGGTGGCTGAGGTGCGCAAGGCCGAATGCCACATGCCGCGCTTCATCCTGCGCCGCGAGCCTGGCCACGCTCGCGGTCACTGGATCGGGCGCGTAGCGCTCGATGAACCAGAGCAGCGACAGGAACGTCCCTTCGCCGAGCACCGACAGCAGGAATGACGCGACCGCGAATTGCGGTTCGTCGAGCAGTGTCTTCAGCGACGCCTGCCCGCCGATCGTCGATTTGCCAAGTGTGCTTCGCTTGAGCCTCGCCCGTCGCGTGAACACTTCGATGTGGCGGGCCTCGTCGGCGGCTTGTACGGCGAGGACTTGCATCACCTCGCGGAAATGCGGATGAAGCTGCGCGATGAACCGGCTCGGGACGATCAGTGCGGCGGTCTCGTTCTCGATGAGATACGTCATCACCTGAACGACGGCATCCTCGAGGTCGTCGGTCAGCTCGAACGGCGCGTGCCACGGGATCGCTGTCTCCGGGTCCCATTGCGAGGCGACCGCCTGTTGATAGATGTGTCCGGCGTCGTCCGACCAGACATCCACTTTGTCGATGAGCGAAAAGTCGAATTCCGGCGTCCCCGCTTCGATCGTCGAGCCGCGCGCCGCCAGTCCCCACGAGCGCGGCGGATGCTCAGCGACGCTGTCCGCGTCCGCATCACCGCCGCCGGATACGTGGGAAGCGCCCGCCCATCGCTCGATCTCCGCGCGACCTGGATGAACAAGGGCCTGGCCCTTCGTTCCCGCCGACTGCTGCCAATCGAATCGGTGACCCTCGGCTCGGCACCAGGCGCGCAGCTGCACATCGAGATCCTCGGCGTCGCCGGTCACGCGAATGACCCCGCCAGGAGCGACCCGGCGGGCCGCACGCTTCACCAGGAGGTATCCCCCCTCGGTGAAGCCGAGCGAGCCAAGGTCTACTTCCATACCGTCTCGACGGTGCTCATGAACGTGTCGATGATGCCGAACCTATCGACAGCTTCCGCAAGCTGCCCGTAGCCAGTGACTCGCCCCGGCACCCATGCTTTCAAACCCTCGAGATCCAGTAACGGGCGGACCTCCGCGTCGGCATACGACATCCCGAGCAGCAGTTCACGGAAGCGAGCGACCTTCTCCGGCTCGACGCCCTCGAGCACCGTGAAGTTGCAGTGGTCGTAGGCCTCGGTCGTCGCCAGAATCCTGACCGAGCCCGGGGGCAACGTCGCTTCTCGCGTGAATGCCAGATAGTTCCCGTCGAGGATGCAGGCAGCATCGGTCTCGCCGCGAAGCAGCGCGCGGACCGCATCGCGCTCGCCGCCGATGTGATCGCCATGTTTGCCGACCAGTGCGTCGAATGCGCGAACCTGGAAGTCCTGCTCCGGCACGAGCCCCTGACGGGCGAGATTATTCAGCGGGATCAAGGTTGCCTGCGGAGAGTCTCGCGCCCCGACAGCGACGATCTTCTGCCGCAGGTCGGTGACCGTTTCGATGGCGCCGTCGGCACGCACCAGGATGACACTGTGCAGGTCGCAATCGGTGTCGCGCATCGCGATCGCCTGTGCATGCCGACCGAGGCTGGCAGCGAGACGCTCCGTCTGCAGCCATGCGAGCGGAGAGTGCCAGGCGACGTGAATGTGCCCGTGCACCAGCGCCCTCACCTGGCGCTCGTAGTTCGAGAACAGCACGTAATCGAACGGCAAGCCACGAGCGTGGAAGTACTCGAGAAAGCCGTCCCAGATCGGCACGACCTTCTGGTCGTAAGCGACCGCGCCGAGAACGAGCGCGGCACCGTTGTTCGAAAGCGATGTCATGGGCGCCATCCTCAGAAGAGCGGCTGTCCGCAGACAGCCTTGCCGAGGAAGTCGTACAAGACATCGGTCGTCGGTCCCATGACGCCGGCCGCATGCGCATCGCGGAAGCACCGCTCGACCGCGACGTCCTTGCGGAACGCCGCGCCGCCGCATACGCGCATGGCCGTCTCCACGACCTCGATCGCGGCTTCGCCGGCCGCGGCTTTGCACGACAGGACCCGCAGCACCGCGTCGGGACGGCTGCCCTCGAGCGCAAGAATCGTGTCCTCCATCAGCGTCCGCGCCATGTCGGCCTTCACCCGCATCCGCGCGATGTAGTTCCGGATCATCGGCAGGTCGGCGAGCGACGAGCCGAGATGCGCGTAGCGAACACTTCCGGCATGTTGTGCCGTGCGCTGCACCGCACTCTCCATGATGCCGACGGAACACGCAGCGCTGAGGACGTTGAACATCGGGAGCACGGTGCTCATCATGGTGTCGAAGCCCTTGCCGTCTTCGCCGAGCATCGCCGATTCGGCTATGCGCACGGCATCGGCCGCGACTGGCGACGAGTCGTTCCCGCGCAGTCCCAGTCCGTCGAACGTTCCCTGCACGGAGATTCCCGGCGTCTTCGAGGGGACCAGCCACAGCGTGCTGAGTCCGGCTCCCTCTGTGAGCGGCTGCGAAGACCACACGTACGCGTCCGCGCGAGATGCCGAGGTGACCCAACTTTTGCGCGCGTTCAACGTGACGTGGCCGTCCTCGCGAGTGGCAGTGCCGACCGGCGCCCAGAAATGGCTGCGCGAACCGGCCTCGCTGAACGCAAGGGTGCTCAAGTGCGAGCCGTTGGCGGCCGCCTGCCGAATCTCACGCGAACCGAATACTTCGAGGACGGTCGTCCCGCAGAAATGCATGCAGGCGACCATCGCCGTCGATCCGCATTCCTGCGCGAGACGTCCGACGATGGTGGCGGCGCCGCGGAAGCCAAGGCCAAGACCGCCAACATCCGCAGCGCTGACGGCGCCCATCAGACCGGCAGCGGACAGGGCCTTCACGCCACGTTCTGGAAACACGCCGTCGCGATCGACGACTGCGGCGTCGGAACCAACGATTTCTGTACAGATTTTTTCGAGAGCGGGAGCGAAACCCGCGGCTTCTGGGGACATGCGCACCTCGTCATGACACCGAGGCCGCACGCGCCGCGCTACGGTGTCAACGTGAGTTGAGGCTCGACGCCGTCGAGCCGGAACGGCATTCAAAGTCTGGAATGCAGCTTCATGGGTTCGATTGTATCGCCGGCCTTGGCCAGAGTGTGGGCCGCTGTACACTCAAGGGCTGCCTGCCGCCTTCGCGCGTCGCGCTACGGCGGCCAACAAAGGCGGCCCCTACAATCGATATATGACTGGCGAGACGACTGAGATTCCTCCGACAGGAAACATCGTGGAGCGCAACGGCGTCCGGATCCTGGACACGTTCGCCGAGGCATTTGGCATGCGCGCCGCGCGCGTGGTGATCACCGCGCAGTCTGCGGCGTGGGCGCGGACCGCCGCCCAATCGATGACCGGCTTCGCAACATCGGTGATCGGCTGCAAGGTTGAGGCTGGCGTGGAGGCGGCGCTCGAGCCTGAGGCGACCCCTGACAGCCGGCCTGGCATCAGCGTCCTGCTATTTGGGTTCGACGCTGATGGACTGCAGCGTGCGCTCATCGACCGGGTCGGGCAGACGGTACTCACGTGTCCGACGACGGCGTGTTACGACGGGCTGCCGGATGCACCCGATCGCGTGATTGTCGGCGGACAGCTGCGTCACTTCGGCGACCGCTTTCAGGCGAGCAAGGTCGTGAACGGACAGCGGTACTGGCGGATCCCGGTGATGGAAGGCGAGTTTCTGGTGCAGGAAGCCTTCGGCGTTCAGCGGGCCATCGGCGGCGGCAACCTGTTGATTCTCGCCGAGAGTACGACACACGCGCTGGCGGCGGCGGAAGCAGCGGTCGACGCGATGCGTCGCGTGCCCGGCATCATCCTGCCGTTTCCTGGGGGCATCGTCCGTGCCGGCAGCAAGGTCGGCGCAAAGAAGTACAAGAACATGGTGGCGTCCACCAACGATGCCTACTGTCCGACGCTTCGCGGCCGTGATGGCGTGGACAGCCAGTTGCCGGAGAGCGTGAACTCGGTGCTGGAGATCGTCGTGGATGGTCTCGACCGGCCGGCGATCGAGCAGGCGTTGCGCGCCGGTCTCGCCGCCGCGTGCCAGCCGGGAGTCGTCGAGATCTCAGCGGGGAACTACGGCGGCAAACTGGGCAAGCATCATTTCCACCTGCACCAGTTGCTGTCGTAGTTGCGCTTCCGTGTAACCAGGGGTCAACTTCGCAGTATTCACTGGCCGAGGTGAATATGCGGCGATCGTTGACTGTATTCGTCGCTCTGCTTCTTGCCGCCGGATTTGCCCGCGCCCAGGGATCCGCTCAGCGCATCGAAGAGGCCTCTTTCATCACCATCGGCGGCCTCGAGCAGTGGGTCACCATCCGCGGCGACGATCGCCGAAATCCAGTGCTGCTGTTCCTGCACGGTGGGCCCGGCGACGTTCAATCGCCGTTCGTCTCGACGTACGCACCGTACGAGAAGGACTTCGTTCTCGTGCAATGGGACCAGCGCGGAGCGGGACGAACGTTCGCGAAGAACGGCGCAGCCGGAGTCACGCTCGAGAAACTCATCGCCGACGGGATCGATCTCGCCGAGCAGCTGCGCAAGCGTTTTCCTCGGTCATCACTGATCCTGTTCGGCCATTCCTGGGGCAGCATCATCACCACAGGCATGGCCCAGCAGCGTCCGGAGCTCGTCGGTGCGTCCGTGGGAACGGGCCAGGTCACGACGTGGGCCGGCATGGTGCAGTTTCAGTTCGACTTCCTCAAGCGGCGCTACAAGGAAAACGGCGACACGGCCGCGCTTGCCGGTCTCGAGGCCATCGGCACGCCGGACCCGAAGAACGTCGGTCAGTACTTCACCTTCTCGCGCCCCATTCGCCAGAACCTGAATGCCTCTGACACAGCCTGGCTCACCGGCCTCAGGTCTTTGTACAGCAGCAACGGCGAAACCGAGGCGACACTCAAAGCAATCGCGGAGGGCGCGACCGCGTCAGGCCGAGCGCTGATTGACACATCGCTTGCGGAGGATCTGCCCGCCACCGCGACAACGTTCAAGATTCCCTATTACGTCATCCAGGGCCGGCACGATCTGTTCTCGCCGACGCCGCTGGTCGAGGCGTATTTCAGCAAGGTCTCGGCGCCGAAGAAGCGTCTGATCGTCATCGAAGACGCCGGTCACTTCGCGCTGGCCACGCACCAGGCCGACGTGATCGCAGCGCTGAAGGCGGTGATTCAGTAAGCACGGGGCCGGGTGTCGGCTCCCTTCAACAGTTCGAGGTCCGCGTACACGTTTGCTGCGCGTGCTATCAGCGCTGCCTCGCAGCTCGCCGCGTCCGGCGCCTCCGCGAAGACCGTGCAGACCGGCTCCCCCGCACAGACGCGATCGCCCGCGCGAGGAATGTCACGGACATCGGGCTGATTGAGCCACGCTTGCGTGTCGCCGATGACCACATCACGTCGCGCAAACACAATCGCCTTGCCTGTCGCGCCTCGTGGTTGCCGGGCGCACCACAGATCGAATGACGGGAGTGCGTCGCCGGTGCATGCGCTGACGTGCGCACCGAACACAGAGAGGCCGTGCGCGCGCTCGATGAGCTCCATCGACGACGACCAGCGTGGGTTGACTTCGATCGGGAATGGAACGCCGTCGCGGGCGATGAAGTCGATTCCGTTCACGCCGACCAGGTTGAATTCGTTCGCGACGACCTCGCTCATTACCCGCGCTGCCTCGACGAGCTGAGGCTCACGCTCGAACTGCGGATCACTGGCCGACGATATGATGTTTCCGCAGTAGCGATACGCTGACGCGCCGAGCTGCGGCACTCCGATCAGCTGTCGCGAGAAACCCATCGGCACGGCTTTGCCACGCGCCGCCACGAAGACGATCGAGCCCGGCGTACCGTCGATGCGTTGCTGAAGAACACTGCCCCGAGGGACCGTCGCGCCAGGCGTCCACGGCCTCACGCCACGGCCGCCGCCGGAGGCGCGGGGTTTCACGAGCCACGAGCCGTTCGGATCGTTCGGATCGTTCGGATCGTTCGGATCGTTCGGATCGTTCGGATCGTGCGGTTCGTTCGATCTTTCGTAGTGTCCGGCTTTAGCCGGACCCAGTACGCGAGGTACCGCCAAGCCATGACGTCGCAGCGTGTCGGCGAGTACGAAGGGATCGCGGACACGTCGAAGCACGGCGGGGGAGTTGCCCCAGAGTTCGCGACCTCGCGACATCGTCTGGATCGCGCGCGGGTGGTTCTCGAACGGCGACAGATACGCGATCGCATCGGCTTCGATGGTCGTAGCGACCCGCGCGGCGCTGCCTGCCGAAAAGCGCAGCCCGAAGTCCCGCCACACCGACAACGCGCGGACCTCGGGATGCTGATCCAGATCGGCGAACGCGTCGATCGCGGTCACCGCAAAACCGGCCCGCGCGGCGGATTCCGCGGCGGCGCGAGTCGACACGCCAACGATCGTGACGCGAGACGTCAACTCCCAACTCCCAATTCCCAACTCCCAATTCCCAACTCCCAAACGCGATCGGATCATTACGCGATGCCGAGTCGAGTCTTCGCAGCTTCGGGCGAGATGACGAACAGATGGTCCAGCACGGTGCCGCTGGCCTCCCGAATGCGTAACGTCTTGACCAATCCCATCGTCGCGCCGCCGGCCAGGCCATACGCGAGCAGTGCGGCGCCCTGTGCCGCCGGCGCCGCGGTACCGGCGTACCCCACCAGCAGCTGAACCGAGGCAGTGGTCACCTCCGCCAGCCGTTCGACGAAGGCGTCGTGGACCGCAGCGATCCGGGCGAGCCGGCCCGAGAGGATGATCTCCGCCGGTCGCGGGACCGACACGAGGAGCATCGCGACGGCTTTGACCGCACTTTCCAGATAGGCCTGCCACGCCAGACGCGCTGCCGCCGTCGGTGTCGTGGCGATCGTTTCCAGCGAGGCATCGGGCATGCCCGCGATCGTCGCCGCACCACCGCGAAAGACCAGGTCCTTGCCGATGCGCCCGGCGAGGAAGGCGACCTCCGCGTCGAGCGCACCAGACGCGCGCGCGCCAAGCGGTCCCGATGATCCGCCGATGCCGTCGACGATCGCGCCACCATCGACAGCGAGGGCAGCCGTGAATGCGCCACCAAGCTCCAGCAGGATGAACGACGTCTCGTGTTCCGGGCACCCGCGACGAGCCGCCTGCTCCCACACCGCGAGCGCCGCCGCACAGACCTTGTCGGCTGTTCCCATATCCACTCGATTGACTTTTCGGTGCGCAGGAACGCTGGGCAAGTGGATGACACCGGGCGTGAGAACAACGGGAACGTCCTGGCGTGCCAGCGTGCGTATCAGGGCGTTGAGTCCGCCGATGCCGCCGCGTTCGCCGCGCGCGGCCAGGGAAGCGAGGCGCAACTGATCGTCGGTCAGCTCGCGCGCGGAGACGACGGGCAAACCGTAGCCGGACGGCCCCGCGATGAGATCGAGCGGTCGCGCCGAATCGATGAGCGCGAGGATCGTGGCGGGATCTGCCAACGCATCAGCGGTCGGCAGCGAGCGATCGAGAAAGACGCGACCCTCATCGAGCCCGCACACGTCGATGCTGACGGTGCCGGGATCGATGCCGATGACGCGGGGCATGGGGGATGGTCAATTCAAAATTCAAAATGAAAACACTGCCTCAGCCGCGGCGTCGGAGTAAATGCCGTGGCGCCTTCACTCGGCGGTGCCGTCATGTGCTGTTTGAATCTTGCATTTTGAATTTTGCATTACACGCGCAGTTCAGCCGCCACCTGCGCAATGGTCTCTGCATCCAGCACGAGATCGTTGCGCTCGAACAGCCGCGTGATGCAGGCCTTGTGGATCTTCATCTTCAAACCGCCCACGCCGAGCGCGCCGAACGTCGTCACACCCTCGCGCTCTGCGCCATTGTCGGTCACTTCGACGCCTTCGATGCCGAGTGGTGGAACCGCATTGAGGTCCGCGGCCGCACCCACCGATCCACGGCCAGCCCACGCCTGTCGCGGTATGAGCTGAACACCCGCAGGACCTGTATTGAGCAGCAGCTCGGCGCCGGCAAGCACCGCTGCGGCGTTCGCGCTATCGCTGAGTACGGCGTGACTGACGCTCCCGCCAAATCGCTGTCGCAGCCCATCCAGCACCGTCGGGTCGACATGACGTCGCGACGTGATGACGACGTCCGCTCCGGCGGCAGCGAGCAGGCCGGCCGCGCGAACACCCACTGGTCCCGTTCCCGCCGTGATGACTGCGCGTCGCCCTTTGACATCACCCCCGACTGCCTGCGTCAGCTTCGCGACCGCGGCCACGGCCGTCGTGTTGGAGCCGTTCGAGTCGAGCATCACCGATACCCGCATCGGTCCGAAGAACGTCTTACGCACCGCCGCGAGCAGCCGCTCGCCTGCGGCCATGTCCGTTCCGCCGATGAAGATCGCCGTGTGATGAAGATCCTTCGGACCGCGCGTGAAGATGCAGCCGTGCACCAGATCGCGCACGTCCCCATCTGCGACGCCACCATAGCTCATGATGGCGTCCGCTCCGGCGTCGTGGGCGACGACCTGATCGAAGACGCTCGGATGCGGAGACGAATCGAGTTGAAGGAGTAGTTTTCGCACAGGCAAAAAGAAACTCCCAACTTCCAAATTCCAATTCCCACACCTTGGGAGTCGGTCGTTGGGAGTTGGGAGTTGACGCGCGGGCGAGACGATGCACGCCCGCTTCTCTAGCTAGACGCCGACGCCCAACTTCTTCTCGGCGTCCTTGGCGAACGGGTGCTTCGCCGTCTTCGATGCCGTGAGCACTTCCTGCACGGTTGGCTTGCCGGCCAGCGCGCGCTGAATCGATTCCTTGGTCGCCTGATAGTTGAAATCGAAGATCTTCTGATCGTCCTTCGCGTCCCAGTGGATGAACACACCCACGAGGATGACGTAGTCGTCGGCCTTGTCGCGTGGAATCACGCCGCTCTCAACGGAGTCGACGACGGCGCGCGCAACCGCGGCCTGCGCCGGTCCGAACATCTGCACGGCCTGCCCGGCGCCCTTGATCGTCACCTTGTTGAACATGAGCGTGTCGGGCTTGGCCGGGAGGTTGGGCGTGACCACCGCGAGCAGCGTCGTGAACCCGTCCTTGTTGTTCGTCAAAGCGTTGCAGAAGGCGACGCCCGCGGGACCGGACTTCGACCCGATGATGAGGTCGATGTGCGCAATTTCATTGCCGTCACCGACGAGCGATTCGCCAAGAAAGAAATCCGCTGCCATGTTCAAGAGCTCCTGTCGTGAAGTGGTGAATCTTCTGGTGCTGAACCTCGGGATCCTATCTCACTTTGGCCGTCGTTTGACGACGTCCTGTCGACCTCCCCTTGTTTGCCGCCGTCGCCGTTCCAGCACGACCGGCCCGCGTCCGGTATTTGTCGAAGAAGTCGAACGTCTGACCGATGATCTCCGGTTGGGCCCAGGCGTCTACATGCTGCCCGCCGGGAACCGGCAGCCACGTGGCGTTGACCCCCTTCGCCTTGGCGTGATCGACCATCGTCTTGCTCCCATCGAAGACCATCGTCGTGTCCATGTCGCCATGGACCACGAGGACCGGGAGTGAGCGCAGCTTTTCGTACGGGAACGTCATGTCTTCGAGTGGTGCTGCGCTGGGCGAAATGGCCGTCCAGAGCTGGGGGTACTTGGCACCGATGTTCCACACGGCGCTTCCGCCCGACGAGTTGCCCATCAGATACACGCGGTTCGGATCGGCGTTGTATTCCTTCAGCATCAGGTCGCGAATGTAGAGCACGTCCTGCTCGGCGCGCCTGAAGTCTTCGTCAGTGGGCGGCGACCCGGCCGGTCCGCGCCCACGACCTGCACCGGCACCTGCCGGTGCACCGCCCGCCGGCGCCGCCGGCCGCGGAACCTGCACCATTGGATACGGCACGTTCCAGCCGCCAACACCGGTCGCGTTCGCGTGATAGCCGGTCACTGCGGCGACGATGAACCCGCGCGCCTCCGCGGTCTTGGCGAGCGTGGGATTCGCCATCGGTCGCTGAAACGGCGCGGTCGGCGGCTGGTTCGCGCCGTGCGTCAGGACGACCAGCGGCAACCGCGTGGTCTTGCTCCATTTCATCGGCACGTAGATGTGATACGCAATCTTCTCGTCCGTGCCAGGGAACACGTAGGACTTGTCCTGTTCGCCGATCGCCTGGTAGTTCGAACTGTTCGCGTTCGGCTGGGGGCTGGCTGTCTGTGCGTCGACGGCGTTCGCGACAAGCGCCACGCACGCAGCGCAGATCATGGCTGACAGAAATCGGGCACTCATCTGGAGAATCCTTTTCGAGATGACGTCGGAGTCGGCAGGCCGGCTGAAGCCGGACGCCATGTGACGTCGCAGGCGACCCGAAATCGTATCAGGAAGTGGTCATCGTCTGGGCGTCGGCGGAACGTTCGCGACGCGGCGACGTTGACGGCACGGACCATTGCCACAGCGACGTGAGTCGCTGGAATCGACTACGTTTGCCCGCCGGAACTCGACCATTCGCGCGAGTACAATCGCGCGCACGATGACCGCCGCCCCCCCCAATCGATGGCGCATTCCGCTCGGCGCCGTGCTCGTTCACATCTGCATCGGCTCGGTCTACGCGTGGAGCACGTTCAATCGCCCGATCCTCGCGCTGATGCCGAACGAGGCGTGGTGGTTCAGTCCTCCCTACACGACGTTCACAACTGCGCTTGCGCTGCTTGGATTGAGCGCCGCGTTCGGCGGACCGTGGGTCGAACGACGCGGTCCCCGCGCCGCGGCAACCGCTGCTGCGCTCTTCTTCGGCACAGGACTCATCGTCGGCGGGATCGGCCTCGCGCTGCGGCAGATGGTCCTCGTGTTTCTCGGCATGGGGATCATCGGCGGGATCGGATGCGGTCTCGGCTACATCTCGCCGGTCAGCACGCTGGTCAAGTGGTTTCCCGATCGCCGCGGCATGTCGACCGGCATGGCAATCATGGGATTTGGTGGCGGAGCCTTCGTCGCCGGATACCTGAACGTCTACCTGATGGATCGCGTCGGCGTTCCGCTGACGGTGATGGTCCTCGGCGGCATCTATCTCGTCGTGATGCTGATCGGATCGCGGCTCATGCGAACCCCACCGCCGGGATGGAAGCCCGCCGGGTGGACCGGAATGAAGACCGGCGCGCTCATCACCGATCGCAGCGTCTCGCGCAACGAGGCGATCCGTACGCCGCAGTTCTATCTGCTGTGGGGCATCCTCTTCATCAACGTCACCGCAGGGATCGGCATCCTGGCGCAGGCCTCGCCGATGATGCAGGACATGTTCAACCGCACGCCGCTGCAGGCGGCGGCGGTCGTCTCGCTCATCAGCATCTTCAACGCCGGAGGCCGATTCATGTGGGCCTCGGCCTCCGATTACATCGGCCGACGCAACACCTACACGACGTTCTTCATCGTCCAGTTTTTCCTGTTCTTGTTGATCCCTGGGTTCGCGGCTCGCGGGTCGTGGGTGATCTTCGAGATCAGCCTGTTCATCGTGTTCACGATGTACGGCGGAGGATTTGCGACCATCCCTGCGTTTCTCGCCGACATCTTCGGTCCGGAAAACGTCGGCGCCATTCACGGCGCGCTGCTGACGGCGTGGAGTGCGGCGGCGATCGTCGGGCCGATGATCATCACCGAGCTGTCCAACCGTGCGAAGACAGCATTGCCGCCCGGTGGCGGGCGCGTCCACATCTACGACACGCCGCTCCAGGTGCTCGCGGCCCTGCTCGCAGTGGGATTCGTGCTGACGCTTCTGGTCCGGCCGCTCAAGACGGGAGTCAATCAGGGCCTGATGCCCAGCCCAGCCCTGAATCCCGAATCCTGATACCCGATTCCTTCTTAGGGCACCGGCTCAATCTTCAGCACCGTGCCGTCCGCTGCACGCCCCCCTGAGGCTTGCTCCGTCGCGACATAGAGATTTCCGTCGGGGCCAAGGATCACGTCGCGCACGCGCACGTTCAGGCCAGCCAGCAGTGGTTCGCGCCGCTCCGCCTGTGACGGTTGATTGAACGACACGCGCATCAGCGCCCGTGCGGTCAGCGCGCCCACGAACATGCTTCCTTTCCAGCCCTTGAAGCGATCGCCGGAGTAGAAGAGTAGGCTCGACGGACTGATCGAGGGCACCCAGAACATGCGCGGGTTGTCCATGTCCTTGCGGAACCATGGCTCCTCCGACACGAGCGAGCCGGTGTAATTGCGTCCCATCGACACGACCGGCCATCCGTAGTTGTGGCCAGGCAGCAGGATGTTCACCTCGTCGCCGCCGAGCGGGCCGATCTCGACTTGCCACACGTTGTTATCCGCTGGGTTGACCATCAGCCCGTAGCCGTTGCGATGGCCGTACGTGTAGATTTCCGGCTTCGCACCCGCGCGTCCAACGAATGGATTGTCCGGCGGCACGCTGCCGTCGTCTCGGAGTCGCAGCGTCTTTCCCGCGTGACTCCCGAGGTCCTGCGCTTTCATGCGGAGATGATTGTCCTCGCTGCCGTTGCAGCAGATGCGATCGCGGTCGCCGACGGTGACCAGCAGTGTTCCGTCGGGCGCGAAGTAGATGCGTCCCGCGAGGTTCCCGCCGGTCTCCCATGCATCGGCCACGAAGATCTCTTTCACATCGGTCAGCATGGTGCCGTCGAACTCCCCGCGCGAAATCCCGAGTGTCGTGCCGTGCTCGCCATATTTCGGGTGCGAGAAGTAGACGAGGTGATTGTCGGGAAATCTCGGATGGAGCGCGATGAAGTGCAGACCGTCGTTGGCGGTCGAAGGCAAGCCGGACGCCTGCCAGACAGGAGCAGGCTGCAGCGCGCCGTCACGGATGATGCGCAAGCGCCCGGGCTGTTCGGTGACCAGCAGGGTCTGCGCATCGGTAAACGCGAGACTCCACGGGTGAACCAGGCCGGTGGCGATCGCCGTCACGCGAATCTTCTGCCCGGTCTGCGTGTCGAGCGTGACAGATCCACCTGTCGTCGCCAGCGCCGGGTGGATCGGCGGCGGCGCCGCGGGGCCTTGCGCGCCGACGGCAGCGGCGAACGTCACGCCCAGAGCAATCGCGGTTGCGGCACGGCGGCTCGACATCATCGAAGAACCTCGCAGGAAGATTAGGCGAGCGAATCGTAACCTAACGGCGCCAGGAATAGATCGCGTCAGGGTTGCATCATTTTCAACAGCCTTGTCGTCGTGTTCCAATTCCGGATCGTCATCCGCTTGTATTCGGGCAGCGAGATGATCCGCGACAGATAACTCTGGCTCGCGCGCTGCACCAGTCGGGCGAAGTAGATGACGCCGTCGCCGGCATATGCGGTGTCCACGCCGTCGCGCGTGGGGATCGACGGCAAGACGTCACGGGCCGACAGCGGTTCTTTCAGGAATACGACATCGTACCGGTAGCGCGCCGGGTCGGTGCCGAAACCATCGGGCGCGCGTTCGACGATGCGCCGCATTTGCGGACGGGAGCGGAGCGCCACCGTCGCCTGATACCCGAATTGCGTCGAGAGCGCAGTTTCGACACGGCGGCAGAGTCGCGACGGATCGACATCCGTGCTGAACAGCACGTTGCCACTTTGGATGTAGGTCGAGACGTCACGCAAACCCAACGCTTCGAACGAGGCGCGCAGCGCGGCCATCCGGACGATGTTCGCGCCGCCGACGTTGATTCCGCGAAGCAACGCGACGTGTGGCTCGAATCGTTTCCGCACAGTGCAACCTTACCGCGATTATGGCCGTGCTGCGACCTCGTTGAGAGCTGCGATCTGGCGATCCTCTTGCTCAGAGATGCCTGGGATCGTGACTCACCAGGAGGAATCCATGCGGTACGGAACTGTGCTGACCATAGGAACCCTCGCACTGACGCTCGCCGGCGCCGCGTGTAACCGCCCGGCGACGGACCGGAGCGAGACGGCGACCGAACCTGCTCAACCTGTCGACCGGACAGCAGAGCTCCAGCAGCGCCATGCGGATGAGATCGCAAAACTGGAGTCGCGCGTGGCCGAGATCGATGGGAAGTACACGGAAAAAATCTCGAAAGTGCAGAGCGGACGTCGCACCGCGACCACCGGTCTGCAGGAAGAGGTAAAGGAAGATGTGACCAACGTGAAGCAGGCGGTCGCTGACCTGCGCACCACCACGCCCGAGAACTGGTGGGAGCGAGAAGAACACGCGATGATGCGAACGGTCGATGACATCGACGCCGATGTCCACCGTCTGGCGGGCAAGGTCGAGACCGCGCGCCCGCAGGGCACGACCGGTACGACTGCCGAGGGTGTGAGCACGGCGCCATTCGAGTCGCGTCGCGATCGGCTGGTCGCCGACGTGCGTGCCCGTGCCGAAGCGATGGAGCGGGCGCTCGACAGCGTCAAGGCGAAGGGGGCGCGCGAGACTGAGATCAACGACACGAAGGCGCGCGTGAAAAAGCTTCATGACGACGCCGACCGGCTGGCCTCGGCGAAGGCCGACGATTGGTGGGACGTCTCGAAGGCGCGTGTCACCGATTACGTCGACCGCGTCCAGGCGTCCGTCGATCGTCTCGACGACAACAAGCCGTAACCTGCCTTTCGCCTTTCGTCGGACGGTCACCTGGTTCGCCGGGTGACCGTCTCGAAAATCTGCGACAATCGCTGCGCACCGATGCGCCGGCTGCGGCAGCCGATTTGCCTTCGCTCGAGTCATTACCTCATGGCGCGCACGAGCGCTCGTCTCATCCTGCCGGTCTTGTGTGTGCTGATGTCAGCACGCGCCGCGTCAGCGCAGGACGCAGCACTGGTGATCGCGGAAGCCTCGCGCATGATTGGGGCAAGCGAGCTCAATTCGATCACCTATTCAGGCAACGCGGCTCAGGGCAACTTCGGCCAGAGCCGTACGATCACGTTCGGCATCGCATCGACCTCGATCCGCAACTACACGCGCACGATCGACTTCACGAAGTCGGCGGCACTGATCACGGGCGACACCATGCCGCCTGCCGTCCGTGGTGGCCCGCCGCCGCAACCCGGCCAGCTCCGTCAGCTGATCACGCCCGACGCACCCTGGGCGCAGCAGCTGCAGATCTGGGTGACGCCGTGGGGATTTCTCCGCGGCGCGGCAGCCAACCATGGGACCGTACGCTCGCAGAAGATCGACGGCGAGCCGTACCGAGTCGTCACGTGGACGACGCCGCAGAAGGCGCCGTCCGGCGTCCCATACAAGCTGGTGGGCTACATCAACGCCAGCAACCTGATCGACCGCGTCGAGACGTGGGTCGATCATCCGGTGCTGGGAGATGAGCACCTCGAGTTCTTCTACAGCGATTATCGCGACCTCGGTGGCGTCAGGGCTCCGCTGCGCGTGACGCAGAAGCAGGTGGGGATGGAGACGTTCGTGGCGACGACCGCCACGGCCAGGGCGAATCCTCCGGACCTTGCCGCCTTGATGACGCCTTCACCATCCGCGGGGAGTGCGCCACCCGCGGCGCCGCTGCCACCGGCAGCGTCAGAAAGACTTGCCGACGGCGTCTACCGCATCGCGGGCGGGTACGTCTCGATGGCCGTGGAGTTCCGCGACTTCGTCGTCGTGCTCGAAGGCGGACAAAGCGATGCCCGCGGTCAGGCAATCCTCGCTGAAACGAAGCGCCTCTTCCCGAACAAGCGGATCCGGTACGTGGTCAACACGCACCCACACTTCGATCACGCCGGCGGTCTGGGTCCGTTCATCGCGGACGGAATCACCGTCCTCGCGGATGACAACGCGAAGTACTTTCTGGAGCAGGCGTTCGGGACGCCGCGCACGCTGGTCGGCGACACGCTCGCCAAGTCGAAGAAGAAGCCGAAGGTCGAGGGGGTCGTCGAAAAACAGGTCGTCACCGATGGCGCGCGCAGTCTGGAATTGCATCACGTCGCCGGACTCGAACACAGCGACTCGATGCTGATCGCGTATCTGCCCAAGGAGAAGATCCTCTTCTGCGCCGATTTCCGCCTGCCCGGCGATCAGCCGGATCCCTCGCTCGTGACACTACGCGAGAACATCGACCGTCTGCAGCTCGATGTCGATCGCGTGGTGATGGTCCATGCGCCGAATCCCGATCGACCCGTCACAAAGGCGGACCTGCTAGGCTCAGAGAAGGGGACAAACTGATGTCGAGGCCCGCCCCGCAGCGTAGGGGCCACCTTCAGGTGGCCCAGAACATCGTCGGGCTCGCGTTCACGCTCGGCGCGCTTGCGATCGCAACGACCGCCGGCGCCCATCACTCCTTCGGAGAGTACTACCTAGAGTCTGACACGCTCGAGATCGAGGGTCAGGTCGTCGAGTTCCAGTACAAGAACCCGCACACGTGGATTCACGTCGAGGGGCAGGACCCGTTCGGACGACGCGCGATCTACGCCGCCGAGTGGGGCAGCGTCTCCGGGCTCGAGCGTCAGGGCGTCCTCAAGAACACCGTGAAAGTCGGTGACCGCGTCCGCCTGTGGGTGTCGCCGAACCGCAATCCGAACGACAACCGCGTCCGCCTGAAGCGAATCCAGCTGCCCGACGGTCGAACGCTTGGCGGACAGGGCCGGCAGCCGGAACGTTGAACGTGTGTTCCGGGTTCGAATTCGAACGAGGAACTCCGGAACGCCTCGGACTCGGAACTCGGAACCTGGAACGTGGAACACGAGATTCACACCGTCTTTCTCGATGCGGGAGGGGTGCTCGTCTACCCGAACTGGGTTCGGGTTGCCGACACCTTCGCGCGGCATGGGCTGATCGTCGACCCCGGCGTGCTGCGACGGGTCGAACCGGGCGCGCGTTTCGCCATCGACAATCCGCACGCCGACAAGACCAAGGATGCCGATCGTGGCGGGCGTTACTTCAACCATGTGCTCGATTCGGCCGGTGTCCCGCGTGGTCAGGCCCGCGACGCGGCGCTTGCCGAGGTCTACGCGTACCACACGGAGCACAACCTGTGGGAGCAGGTGCCCGACGATGTGCTCCCTGCACTCGAGCGGTTACGCACAACAGGCCTGACGCTGGCGGTCGCCTCCAACGCCAACGGCGTGCTGGAGCGATGCCTCGATCGTCTCGGTCTCGCGCGGTACTTCGACGTGGTCTGCGACTCGGCGCTGGAAGGCGTCGAGAAACCCGATCCCAGGTTCTTCCACGTGCTGCTCGAGCGAACGCGCGGACGCGCCGAGACGACGGTTCATGTCGGCGACCTGTATCACGTCGATGTGCTCGGCGCACGACGTGCGGGTCTGCGGGCGCTGCTCCTCGACCGCGACAATCTCTATACGGGTTTCGACGCGGACCGCGTGCGGGATCTCGCCGAGCTTGCGCAGACGCTCGCTCCATCCGAATCCTGATTCCTGACGAGGTCACGTCAACCGTCGGGCTGTCCAGGACACGAGACAGTGCTGCAGAATTCCTGGAGTTTTGTGCGTCGGAATCTGGCACGGGTCGTGGTGACGTTATGGGTGGAGGTTTTCACCATGGCTCGCTGGGCTTCATTAGTTGTCGCATTGCTGCTGCTGGTGCCCTCGTCCAATGCGCGTGCGCAGAACAGGGATCGCGATTGGGACGATCAGGGAGGCCCGGCGTTCTGTCGCAGCGGTGCCGGACACCCGCAGTTCGGATGGGAGTGGTGCCGCGACCGGGGATGGGACCGCGTGAACGGGCGCGGCGTCTTCCGCGGCGACGACCGCCGCTTCTACGAAAACCGGGACGATCGGTATCGCAACGGGCGCGTCTATCGTGACGATCGCAACTATCGCAACGGCCGCGTCAACGACATCGCGTTCCAGAACGGCTACAACGACGGATACGAGAAGGGCCTCGACGACGGCCACGATCGGAAAAGCTTCGACCCGACACGTCAGAAGTGGTATCGCAACGGCGATCGCCATTACGAGTCGCGTTACGGATCGAAGGCCCAGTACGAGAACGTCTATCGGCAGGGCTTCCGCAACGGGTACGACGCTGGATACCGGGATGGCGATCGACGATACGACAATCGCCGGACAAGCCAGCGCTGGCCCTACTGACGCTGGCGAGACGTCAACTTCCAACTCCCAATTCACTTCGCCGCGCCAACTCCCAAACGTTGGCGAGGGCGTTGGGAGTTGGGAGTTGGTCGAGCGTCAGCCGTTGGGAGTTGACAATGTTTCCGCCAGCTCCTCGCGCAGTTTGAACCGCTGAATCTTACCGGTGGCCGTCTTCGGCAGGCTCGGCACGAACTCGACCCATCGCGGTCGCTTGTAATCGGCCAGCCTGCCGCGGACGAATTCCTGCAGTGTCGTCGCCAGGTCTGGACTGCTGGCGACCCCCTCGCGCAAGACGACATACGCCGCGGGCTTGATCAGCCGATCGCGATCGCAACGCCCGATCACCCCACATTCGAGCACGGCCGGATGCTCGATCAGCGCGTTCTCGACGTCCACCGGACTGACCCAGATGCCACCGACCTTGAGCATGTCGTCGCAGCGCCCGGCATAGCAGAAGTAACCGTCAGCGTCCTGCGAATACTTGTCGCCGGTGCGGATCCATTCCCCCTGAATTGTCGCGCGCGTCTGTGCGTGCTTGTTCCAGTACATCGAGCAGGTCGAGTCACCTTTGACCAGCAGATTTCCGATCTCACCCGTCGCGACCGGGCGCCCGTCGTCATCGACAATCCGTGCGTCATAGCCGGGGACCAATCGACCGCTCGTTCCGGGTCGAGCCTCTCCTGCGCGATTCGAGATGAAGATGTGGAGCACTTCGGTCGAGCCGATGCCGTCGAGAATCTCCACACCGAACCGCGCCTTGAATCGTTCGTAGAGCGCCGGAGGCAATCCTTCGCCTGCCGATACGGCCAATCGCACGGTGGAGAGGTCGAAGTCGGGTCCGGTCCGCTGATGCGCGAGCAGCATGGCGTAGTTGGTCGGCACCGAGAAGAACAGCGTCGGCCGGTGTTGTTCGATCATCGAGTAGACGTTGGGCGCCGTCGCCGCCCCAGGCCACAGAATGGCGGTGGCGCCCACCGACAACGGGAAATACATCGCGTTGCCCAGACCGTACGCAAAGAACAGTTTGGCGACGCTGAAGCACCGATCGCCGGCCGTGATGCCGAGGACGCTCTGTGCGTACGTGGCCGCGCAGAACGGCATGTCGTGTTGAAGGTGAACGCACCCTTTCGGAGCGCCGGTGCTGCCCGAGGAATACAGCCAGAACGCCGCATCGTCTGGAGACGTGGCCTCGGCCTGCAGATCGCAATCGCCCGCGGTGAGGAGGTCCGCGAACGCATGCATGCCGGCGCGAACGGGCATCGACTCGCCGACGACGATGATCTGTTCGAGGTAACGGCGACGGTCTGGTGGAATCGCGTCGATCTGCGGGAGGAGGGACGCGCTGACGATCAGTACGCGCGCGCGGCAATCGTTCAGGACGTACGTATAGTCCCGCGATTTCCAGAGTGTGTTGATCGGGACGGGCACCGCGCCGATCTTGATCGCGCCGAAGAAGCTGTAAACGAACTCCGGGCCGTCGAGCAGCACCAGCGCGACTCGCTCTTCAATCCGGACCCCGAAATGCCGGCGCAGGGCGCTGCCGACCCGGTTCACGCGATCGAGCAGTGCATCGTAGGACACGCGTTGGTCGCCGCACTCGATGGCCGTCGCCGCGCCGCGACCCGCGCCGACGTTGCGATCGACGAAATATTCGGCGGCGTTGAAGACATCCGGGAGGTGAAGATCGAGCACTGTCAATTCAAAATTCAAAATGAAAAATGCAAACTAAAACCCTCCTTGATGTCGAACCGAGGGGCTTACTAGTTTGCATTTAGAATTTTGCATTTTGCATTACGGGCGCACACCAAATGCGAGCAGCACATTGCCCGGCGTCCCGCCGAACCGCGGATAGCCAGAGTTCACGAAGACCATGCCGCCCGCGATCACAGGCCCGGCGCCATCCAGTGAACCGCCGCTGGCCGATACTCCGTTGACGGTCGTGTAGCTCTTTTGCGTGTTGTAGTCCCACAGCACATGACCGTCAGTCGTCGAGAACGCGCGGATATGGCCGTCCATCGATCCCGAGAACACCGCGCCGTCGATGGTGGTCGCCGCTCCCGGTTGTGCAGGACTGCATCCGGGTCGCGGCGGATCGCACGCCACCGGCGATGCGAACCAGGTCTTGTTTCCCGTCGCGATGTCGAGCGCCGTCAAGCCTCCACCGACCCTCGGATCGAGCGTGGCGTTGCCGACGGCAGCGGCGCCGCCGACGCCGCCGGGCGGCCGCACCACGTCGGACACCGGCGCATAGACGTTGCGGCCATCGCTGGCCATGCCCCACTGCACGCCGCCGTTCGTGCTGCCGCGACCGACGCGCGCCTGCCAGACCAGCTGACCCTTGTCGGGATCGACCGCGTAGACCACGCCCGATTTCTGACCGGCGACGACTAGTTCGCGACCATCGCTCGCGCGCACGAGCAGCGCGGAGGAGCCGAAGTCGTAGTCCGGACCGCTGTTCTCGGGGCAATTCGCGCCTCGGCTGCCGCAGGCCGAGTTGTACACGTCGTTCGGCGTGAACTGCTGTGACCAGACGATGCGGCCCGACTTCAGGTCGAGCGCCATGATCGCGTCGCTCGTCGTGGTTGCCGGGTGCGAGTAGTTGTCTCCCGTCGTGATGTAGAGGAGGCCGCGCTTTTCGTCGACCGTTGGCCTCGACCAGACACCCGAGCCTGACGGGCCGAACGTCGGCGTACCCGCGGACGTCGTACCGGTTTGCTTGGGTTCGTCCACCAGATACGTCTTCCAGATCACCGCGCCATCACGCACGCGCACGGCGCTGATGCTGCCGCGGAACGTGCAGCACGGATACTTCGGATCGATAGAGCGCGTCTCTTCCCACGATGCCGCGGGGACGTAGATGATGTCGCCGTTCACCGCAGAGGCACCGGTGAGGCGCGTGGCCTCGTGCTCCTCCGGCCGGATCCTCCACTGCTGTTTACCGGTCCGCGCGACGAGCGCATGCACCCAGCCGTTCTGGTCGCTGAAGACGAGTCGCGTTTGCGCACCCGTGCCGACGACGGCCATTGCGGATCGCACCGGTGCGTTGGCTTGATAGATCCAATGGAGACAGCCCGTCTCCGCGTCAATCGCGTGGACCGATCCGCCGGCACTGCCCACGAACACCGTTCCGTTGAGCACCGTGGGCGCGGCGAACGCCGTCACGTCGCCCGGAAAGCCGAACGCCCACTTCAATTCGAGCTTCGGAACATCTGTGGCGGTGAGACCTGCGCTCGCTGGCGTCTGGAATCGCGTGTTGGTCGGTGCCGGGCTCCACCCGCCCCACGTTGCGCTTGCCGGTCCGCGCATGATCCGGATGTTCGCCTTGCAGAACGCGCTCGCAGGCAGCGGACGATCCTCTTCGCCGTGCCCCAGGAACTTCGCGACCGCCTCGCGCTCGTTGCGTCGCAGCGGGTAGGCGATGCTCATCATGGCGCCGAAGTCGAGCGTCTTGAGGATGCGCGACGGCGACAGCTTCTGCAGCGCGTCGCGCGTCGGAATCCGCGCGCCCGTCTGGTCGTGGCAGGAGGCACATCGCTGCGCGTAGATCTCGCTGCCTTGCGGCGCCGCCGTCTGCCCCCCAGCCGTCCCGGCAACCGACAGCATGGCCGCGACCGCCAGACAAGGATGAGACAGTCTTCCGAAAGCAGTCATAGCTCGGCGCGTAGCCTACCACCGACCACCGTCGGAGGGTATTGCACGGACAATCGAAGTGAGCATTGCACCGAGGGCGTCAGGGAGCATTGCACCGGCCAGCGCAGGAACGCGTGCACCGACCAGCGTCAGGGAGCCTTGCACCAGCAGATAAAATCCTCTGTATGGACGCCACAGCTACTCGAGAGACCCTCGGCTTCCAGGCCGAGGTCAAGCAGCTCCTGCACCTCATGGTGCATTCGCTGTACGGGAACAAAGAGATCTTCCTTCGTGAGCTCGTCTCCAACGCCTCCGACGCCTGCGACAAGCTAAGGTTCGAGGCGATCGGCGATCCCGCGCTGTTCGAGAACGATCACGAGTTGAAGATTCGCGTCGCCTACGATGCCGCCGCACGGACGATCACGATCTCCGACAACGGCATCGGCATGTCGCGACAGGAAGTCATCGACCACATCGGCACCATCGCCAAGTCGGGCACCCGTGAGTTCTTCGAGCAGCTCGCGGCCGACCGCGCCAAGGACGCGAACCTGATTGGGCAGTTCGGCGTCGGCTTCTATTCCAGCTTCATCGTCTCGGACCGGGTCACGCTGATCACGCGTCGCGCCGGTCTTGGTGCCGAACACGGCGTGCGATGGGAGAGCACTGGAGAAGGCGACTTCACGGTCGAGACGATCCAGCGAGAGTCGCGAGGGACCGACGTCATCCTGCACCTGCGGGCCGACGAAGACGAGCTGCTATCCGGGATGCGCCTGCGCGACATCCTCCGCAAGTATTCCGACCACATCACGGTTCCCATCGTGATGAAGAAGGAGAAGTGGGACTCCGACGCGAAGAAGCAGGTCGTCACCGACGAGGACGAGCAGGTCAATCAGGCGTCGGCGCTGTGGGTCCGCCCAAAGTCGGAGATCACCGAAGAGCAGTATCACGAGTTCTACAAACACGTGGCGCACGACTTCGAGCCGCCGCTCGCGCACGTACATGCGAAGGTCGAAGGGCGCCTCGAGTACACGCAGCTGTTCTACATCCCGCAGCGCGCACCGTTCGATCTCTGGGACCGTGAGCATCGTCACGGGATCAAGCTGTACGTCCGCCGCGTCTTCATCATGGACGACGCCGAAGATTTGATGCCGCCGTATCTGCGCTTCGTCCGCGGCATCATCGATTCGAGCGATCTGCCACTCAACGTCTCGCGCGAGATCCTCCAGCAATCGCGCGACGTGCAGCAGATGAAGGCGGCGTCGGCCAAGCGCATGCTGAGCCTCCTCGAGGATCTCGCCGCGAAACAGACAGACAAGTACGCGACCTTCTGGAAGACGTTCGGCCGCGTGCTCAAGGAGGGGATCGTCGACGACACGGCCAATCGCGACCGGATCGCGAAGCTGCTTCGATTCTCCTCGACTCACGAGGAGAGCGAAGAGCAGAAGGTCTCGCTGGGCGATTACGTCGGCCGCATGAAGGAAGGGCAGGACGCGATTTACTACATCACCGCCGATTCGTTCGCGGCCGCGCGCAACAGCCCGCATCTCGAGATCTTCCGCAAGCTCGGCGTCGAGGTGCTGCTGTTGTCTGACCGCATCGACGAATGGGTCGTGTCGTCGTTCACCGAGTTCGAGGGCAAGGCGCTGCACTCCGTCGCCAAGGGCGATCTCGATCTGAGCAAGCTGAAAGGCGAGGAGACGCCGCAGGTCAGCGAGGCAGAGGACAAGGCGCTGGTCGATCGCATCAAGGACGTGTTGAAGGATCGCGCCAGCGGCGTCCGAACGACGGAGCGGTTGACCGATTCGCCGGCGTGCCTGGTCAGCGACGAGCACGGCTTGAGCACGAACCTCGAACGCATTCTCAAAGCGGCCGGGCAGAACGTGCCTGAAATGAAGCCGATTCTGGAGATCAATCCGTCGCATCCGATCGTGCAGCGGTTGAAGAAGGAGGAGGATGAGCGGCGGTTCGCCGACTGGAGCCATATCCTCTTCGATCAAGCGACGCTCGCCGAGGGTGGGCAGCTCGACGATCCCGCGAGCTTCGTCAAGCGCCTGAACGAGCTGATGCTGACGCTGGCGGGTGAAGGGCCGTCGCGCATCTGGATGCCCGGGACGTAAACGCGGTGCTCATTGGTCCTCGCTATCGCGGAGGGTCCTGTCGTCGGGTTGCCCCACCCGCGGCCACCCCAACGCGCACAAACCGCGCGTCGGGGGCCCCGGCGTGCGGCGCCGAGAAAGACGGCAACGGGGAGGCGCCTGCGCGGCGGGCGGGGCGGCCCCACCCGACGCCACCCTCCGCGGCTGACGGCCCCATCGAGCACCAGTGAGCACTGCGAGACTGGAGATTCCCATGACTCGAGCGTGTGTCGTCGCGGTGCTTGCGATCGTCTCCTCGCTTGTCGTTGCGGCGCAAACGCCGCCGTCACCTGGCTCCTCCACCTTCGCGATCCGTGCCGGGATGCTCATCGATCCCGAAACGGGTACCTCGAGCTCGAATCAGACGATCGTCGTCCAGGCCGGGAAGATCACCGCGATCGGAAGCAAAGTCGATATCCCGTCTGGCGCGACGATGGTCGACCTCTCGCGGTCGTCGGTCATGCCCGGTCTGTTCGATGCGCACACGCATCTGTGCATGGACGTCGACGTCGTCCGCGATGCCGGCAGCTACTTTCTGACGACGCTGCACGATTCGGATGCCGACCGCGCGATTCAGGGTGTCGTGAACGCGCGATCGATGCTCGAGACCGGCTTCACGACGGTCCGTGACGTCGGCAACGAGGGTCGCTATGCGTGTGTGAGCGTTCGCGAGGCTATCGATCGCGGGGCGATCGTCGGACCGACGATGATCACCGCAGGCCGGATCATCGCGCCCTACGGCGGACAGTTCCATCTGCAGCCGAATCGCCCGGAGCTGGCGGAGCCGGAGTACTTCTTCGCCGACTCGCGCGACGAGATGCGCAAGGCGATCCGCGAGAACATCCACTACGGCGCCCGCGTGATCAAGATCGTCGTCGACGATCAGCCATACATCTACTCGGAGGACGACATCCGCTTCATCATCGACGAAGCCGGGAAGGCCGGGCTGAAGGTGGCCGCGCATGCGTGGACGCGTGGCGGCGCCCACAATGCCGCTGCCGCCGGCGTCGCGTCGATCGAGCATCTGAACGGAATCAGCGACGAGGATCTCGAGGTCGCGAAGCGAAACGGCGTGATCGCCGTGTTCACACCGATGCCGGAGGCGTTCCTCCAGCAGTTCCGCTCGGGCGAGAGCGCAGCGAAGGAGGAGTATTCGACCGAGCTCGATCGGCTCCGCAGCGGCGCGCGCGTGGGCATTCCGATCGCGTTTGGAACGGACGCGATCCTCGAGCTGCCAGGGATGACGCGCGGGGAGAGCGCGATCCAGTGGATTGACAGTTATACCGCCGCCGGCCTGCAGCCCAAGGACATCCTGCGCGCGATGACGACGACCGCCGCGCGACTCTTCGGCGTCGACAAGGAACGCGGCGCGATCAAGCCGCAGATGGCGGCCGACATCATCGCGGTGCCTGGCAATCCGCTCAACGACGTCAGCGCCCTGAAGCGCGTGTCGTTCGTGATGAAGAACGGCCGCATCATCAAGCAGTAGGCCGGGCCTTGTCAGGCCTGGCGCCCCTTCACGGCATTCGCTCGACGCGCATGTAGAGCTCGTAGCTGCCTTCGTAGCCTCCCGTGATCAGGTCGACGCCCGTGGGTTCGATCAAGGGCATCGTGATCAATCCGGGCGAGATGCCGCCGACCTGTGATGCTGACAGTGCGCGCTCGATCCCCTCGCGCGTGACCACGAAGGCGATGTCACACCACACGGCGTTGGTGCGATAGTCGTACCCGATACATCCCCCATCCCTGTTCATCCCGATCGGTCGATCGAATCCGCCGTGGCAGTAATCCGAAATCGGCAGCAGCTCGGAGCAGAAGAACACCGGTGTGCCGCGGAAGGACGTGATCTCGCCACGCTGGGCGCGGTCCTTGATGACCTCGGCCTGCGCGGCGTGATCGTTCGTATTCGCCTGACCGATGCGCGCCGGCTGCATGTAGTTGCCGACGCGATCGCGGAGCGTCGCCCACTTGTCGTAGGTTTCGACCTGCCCGTCGTTTTCCCACAGCGTCGGCTTCACGATCAGCGCGTCGATCCCATCGCGCAGCGTGCCTTCCCAGACAGCCAGTGGGAATCTGTTCGGCGATGGCGACCCTGAAGGCGTCCGCGGATCGGTTCCCGTCGGAACGACATCGCCAGTCCACAATCCCCCGGACGGCGTCGCCGAGCCGGCGCGCACGAAACTCGGGAAGCGGCCCACGTCGCCGTACGAATCGGACTTGACCGTCGTCCACGGCTGAATGACGGACGAGTCGCGCCGGTCGAGTGTCGACAGACCAACGGCGGCATAGACCTCGTCCCCGTCGCCATTGATGCGCTCGTCGAACGTGGGCCGATTCACGCGAAAGCCAGTGACCATCAGGCGATATCGTCCCGACGTATTCGTCACGGTCGCCGAGGCGCGCGACCACCGGTCGTTCGTGGTCAGAATGCCGCCCGGGTTGTAGATCGTGGCCACGGTCCACGTCTGCGTTCCCTGCGGGATCCCTGTGACCGTCTGCGCGACGCCGTTCACCATCAGGCCATTGTTCGTTCCAGGGCCGCCGAGCATGTATGACCCGGCGCCAGGCACGGCATCCCACGTGAGCCTCACCGTGCCATCCCCGGTCTGCTGCGCGCGGAAGTTCGAGGGATCCTTTGCCGTTGCCGGCGTCGGCCCCGCCGTCGCGGTCCCACCAGGGACCGCCGTCAATTCCGGCGCCGTCGGTGGAACTTGAACTGGAACCTGAGTACGGGTACCTGGCTGCACGAAGCCGCCGGTCGGCTGGGTGGTCCCACCGGGTTGTGATGTCGCCGTGGGCGGGTTACTCGTCGGCTGTGACGTCCCTCCGCTTGCGGTTGGCGGCGATTGAACGATCGGTCCCGGTGGACCTGGTGCAGCGCCGGTCGCCGACGGCGTCGGCACCGCGACGGCGGCCAGGGTGGGCGGCGGGGACACCGCGGCGCCCTGCGCGAACTGCCACGTGCACGACACGTTGGTCTGCGACCCCGCTTGCTGCATGTAGCCGACGCTGCCGGCGACACCCATCGAGCTCGTTCCATTCAGGGTCGTCACCGTCGCTGCATCCTCGACGGTCGGGAACGTCCACTCCTGCGCCTGCGCGGCAATCTGCTGCGGCGGGTTCGGTTTGCCGTCGTTCGTGTAAATCGCATAGCCGGCCAGACCGCCGTTGGCCACGGCCTGCGAATGCCGCGCGCTCGCGAACAGACGACCGTCGGACGCTCGAATCCAGAAGGCAATCGGCGCATTCGTCGAGGCGCCGTTCACGGCCCAGCGCGCCGTCAGCGTGTTGCCCCCTTGCCCGCGATCGATGCTGCCCGAGCCGACGACGCTCCACGACGCCGGAAATATCCGGAACGCACCTTCCATGCGCGCGGCACCGCCGGTGAGGGTCCACGTGTGGGTGCGGCGATCGGTGTAGCCAGGCCCGACGACATCGACCTGGCATCGCGCCCAGCCAGCCCACGGCGGCGCCGTCGCCGATTGGGCCGACGCGGGCTGCCACGTGAGGCTGATGGCGCCAGCGAACAGCAGCGTGATCGATCGCCGCGCTGGACGGCTGAAATCACAGGTGTACATGGGCGTTTCCTCGCTAGTGGGACACTTGGAGCAATACGCGCTCTTCGCGGGAAAACGGGCTCACCGGCGCTGGTTTCAAACGTACGTAGGGTCCGCCTTCAGGCGGACCTGAGGGCCACCCGAAGGTAGCCCTGCACGTCGCGATCACGGAGTCACGTTCGCCGTCACCTGCCGCAGGTTGCTCGGCGTCGAGAACGTTGCTGGTGGCGAGACGGTGATGATCGTCGTGCCGACCGTGGCCGGATCGAACTGCACGGTGTCGGACGAATCGCCTCCGTGGAAGATCGCGGGGGAGTTCACGATCGTTCCGACCGCCGGGCTCGAGCTCGTGACGTCGACGCTCACATCGGCATGTCCGCCGCGGAGCGACTGCTGTGCGGCGACGTTCAGGAACGTGGGGTCCAGCCGCACGGGATTGACCGTGAAGGTGCGGTTCGCGGCGGTGGTCGTGGTCGTAACGCTCGCGGGCGTCCCCGGTGCGAACGCAAAACCCGACGGATGAACGGTCACTGTCAGGGTGGCATCGTTATATCCCGGCGCCTGCACCCGGATCGTTGTCGTCCCGCGCGCCAGCCCCTGGATGTAAATGGTTCCCGCCAACGAGTTCGGCAGCGTCAACGGCACCTGGCTCAGGATCAGCGAGGACCCGCCCGCAGCTGTTGAATTGGCGCTGACCACCGCGATCGAAGGGTCGTTGACCGTCACCGTGACGTCGCGGCGAGTCGGCGGCGATACGGCGAAGAGGATATTTTCGGACACCTGCAGATCGAGTCCCACGAGCACGGGCGAGCCGACGCTGAACACGATGTTCGGCGCGGTCACTGTCGCGGCAATCTGTTTCTGATTGCTCGGCGTCGAGAACCCTGTCGGCGTCGAGAGACTGATCGTCGTCGAGCCGGCGTTGGCCGGATCGAACTGGATGCTCTTCGGCCCGTCGTTGCTGCTGAACGTGAGCGGACTGTTCACGATCGTGCCGACGGCCGGATCCGAGCTGGTCGCGGTCACGCTCACGTCGGGGTAACCGCCGCGCAGCGTCTGCTGCGCAGCCGCGTTGAGCGTCGTCGGATCCAGACGCATCGGCGTGACGCTGAATGAACTGTTCGTCGAGAACGTCGTCGTCGTGATGGCGGTGGGCACGGCAGCCGCGAAACTGAAGGCGGACGGGTGCACGGTCACAGTCACCGTGGCGTCGTTGTACCCGTCCGCGTGCACCGTGATCGTCGTCACGCCACCCAACATGCGGCCCTGAACGTACATCGTTCCGACCGTGGTTCCGCTCGACGGCGCATTGGGGAACGTCAATGTCGACCCGCCGGCAGCCTTGGGATCGGCGGTAACTGTGGCGATCGTCTGGTTATTGCTGGTCACTGTCACGTTTCGCTGAGTCGGAGGCGCTGCTCCGAACGTGATCGTGACGGGTATCTGCAGATCGAGACCGACGAGCGCCGAGCCGACGCTCACGTTGATGTTCGGGGCGGTGACAGTCGCGGCGATCTGCTTGAGGTTGCTGGGCGTCGTGAATCCCGCCGGTGTTGCCAGGGTGATCGTCGTCGTTCCCCCGCTGACCGGATCGAACTGAATACCCCTGAACGAGGTGCCACTGCTGAAGGTCAGGGGACTGTTGACGATCGTGCCGACGCCCGGATTCGAGCTCGTGACGGACACGCTCACGTCGGGATAGCCTCCGCGAAGCGGCTGAGCACCAGCCACGTTCAGGGTCGTCGGATCCAGTCGCACCGGGTTGACGTTGAAGGTCTGATTTCCTGAGAACGTTGTCGTCGTGAACGTGGATGGCGAGCCGAGGACGAACGAGAAGCCGGAGGGGTGAACGGTGACCGTGATCGTGGCGTCGTTGTAGCCCGGCGCCTGCACGGTGATCGTCGTACTCCCCAACGCGCGGCCCTGGATGTACAGGCTTCCCACCAATGTTCCCGGCATCGTTGCCGGCACGTTGTCGAACGTCACCGTCGATCCGCCCGCAACGGCCGGATCCGCGGTCACCGTCGCGATCGTGCCGCTGTGACTGGTGACCGTCACCTTCAACCGGCTCGGTGGGACTGCTCCCAGGTTTATCGTGACGCTGGCCTGCAGATCGAGACCGACCTGGATGTTCGATGTACTCAGATTGATGTTCGGCGCGGTAACCGTTGCATCGATCGTGCGATACGTGTGTGGAGTCGAGAAGCCCGCCGGGGGCGTGATGCTGATCGTGGTGGTGCCACCCGCCGCGGGATTGAACGTGAAGCTGTGGGACGTGTCGCCTGCCTTGAACGTCACGTCACTGATGCTCGCGCCGCTGCCGCCGGCAATCGTCCCGACGTTCGGCTCCGAGCTGCTGATCGGGACGACGACGTCCGCGGTGAGGCCGCCGCGCAACGTTTGCGCAACGACCGGATCGAGCGTCGTCGGATTGAGACTGACGGGCACCACACTCTTCGTCGTGTTTCCCGAGAAGGTGGTCGTCGTGAAGTTACCGGTGCCGATGGGGAAGGAGAAGCCGGACGGCGTCAGCGTGATCGTGCTGGTCGCCGCAGAGTAGCCTGGCGCCGTCATCCGCAGCTGGGCGGTGCCCACGCCATCCAGCGCTTGCACGTAGAACGCGGGGATGCCGCCCTGTCCGGCGGCGATTTCCATCGTGATGCTCGTGGCGCCGGCGGCTATCGGTGTCGTGGCCAGCAGGACTTTAGCTGGATCCTGGCTCGTGACCGTGACCTGAACGTTGCCGGCCGGAGCGGGCGCGCCGAGGCTCCCGCTCATCGAGATCTGCAGGTCCTTTCCGATCGTCCCGTTCGACATGTTGATCGGAGGAGCCGAGACCCTCGCGTCGATGTGCTGGAGCTCGCTCGGTGTCGCGAAACCCGCCGGCACCGTCAACGCGATGGTGGTCGTGCCGCCGCCGATCGGATCGAACGCAAAGGCGGCAGACGTGTCGCCGTTGGCGAAGTCGACGTAACTGATTGGAAGCTGATTCGTCGCGTTGTCGACGAGCACGCCCACCGTCGGATCGCTGCTTGCGATCGACACCCGCGCCGAGAAGCCACCACGTATCGTCCCCGGAGCGGCGACGCTGAGATTCGCCGGGTTCAGCCGGACGGGTATGACCGAGAGCGACGTGTCGGTCGAAAAGCTCGTGGTTGTGATATCGACAGTTCCCGGTGGAAACGAGAAGCCAGACGGCGTGAGAGTGATCGTGGTCGTTGCGGAGTTGTAGCCCTGCGCCGTGGTTCGCAACTGCGCGGTGCCCGTCCCGGTCAGTGCCTGCACGTAGAACGACGGAATCGTTCCCTGCCCCGCGCCAACATCCAACGTAACGCTCGCCGACCCGGCGACCTCGCCATCAGTCGACAAGAGCACTTTCGCGGGGTCGAGGCTCGTCACCGTGACCTGCGCATTGCCCGCGGGCGCCGGAGCACCGAGCGCCCCATTCAACAGTACCTGCAGGTTCTGACCGACGGTCGTATTACTGATGTTGATGGGTGGAGCGCTGACGGTCGCCGTGATCTGTCGGAGCTCGGTGGGCGTCGAAAATCCCGCGGGCGTTCCGACACTGATGATCGTCGTACCACCTTGCCTCGGATCGAACGCGACGCCCTGCAGCGAGTCGGTTGCGTTGAAGGTCAGATGGTCGACGACGATCTGATTGTTCTGGGTGTCGACGAGCCGGCCGACCGATGGATCGGAGCTGGCGATCGGCACATCGACCGACAGACCACCACGCAACGGCTGCGCCTCGACGACCGTCAGATCCGCAGGGCTCAGTCGGGCAGCGATCACGTTGAGCGGCGTGTTGCCTGAAAACGTCGACGTCAAAAAATTCTGCGTGCCACGCGGAAACGAGAATCCCGACGGCGTCAGATTGACCGTGGTCGTGCTGGTGGCGTAGCGCGGCGCCGTCATCCGTAACTGGACGCTGCCCGTGCCACCCAGTGCCTGAACGTAAAACGCAGGAATGGCGCTCGCTCCCGCGTCTACCTGCACCGTGATGCTCGTGGAGCCCACCGCCGCGTCGCTGGTGGCCAGTCGAACGTTGGTGGGATCCAGGCTCGTGATCGTGACCTGAAGATTGCCCGCCGGCGCGGGCGCGCCGAGCATGCCGGTCGTCGTGACCTGCAGATCCTTGCCGACCGTCACGCCCGTGATGTTGATCGGCGGCGCAGCGCGCACGGTGACGCTCGCCGTCGCTTCCGTGATACCAGAGGCACTGGCGCGTATGGCTGTCGTTCCAATCGCCACACCTGTGACGGGTACCTGGACGGACGTCGTGCCCTCCTCGATCTGCACCGAGGCTGGCACCGTCGCAATCGTGGAATCGATGCTCGACGTCGTGAATGTGAGGCCGCCGGCAGGCGCGGGTGCCGACGAGGTCAACGCAATGGAAGACGTCTCGCTCTCGAGGACAGTCAAATCATCTGGCGAGAAAGCAATCGACAGCGTCACCGTCACAGGCGCGGTATCCGGGGCGAGCGTGGGCGACGTCGCCGTGACTTGAGCCGTGCCGATCGCGACGCCGTGCACGACAGGATTCGCGGCCGGAATCTGCAGTCCTTCCGGGATGAACACCGTCGGCGTGACGATGGTCAGCACCGAGGAATTGCTGCTGGTGAGGTCGATGGTGACGCCGCCTGCCGGCGCCGGAATGCCGATACTCAGCGCGAGCGACGTGTCGAGACCTGGTGCGACCACTCCGGACCCAAGCGTGATCAGCGCCGTCGTGGTCGACGAAATGGAGAGCGTTGCCGTTTCGAAGGCGGCGGCGCTTGCTGATACCGTGGCGCGCCCCTCGGAGACACCCGCAATCGTGAACGACGCCGTCAGCCCGCCTGCGGCGATCGTGACGCTGGCCGGTGAGACCAACGCGACCGCGTTGTCGGTGCTGGTCAGCGCGATCGTGACTCCGCCGGGCGGCGCCGCCTGCGCGAGCGTGACGGTTCCAGCAATCGTCCGCCCGACGGCCACGAACGGGCTCGCCGACGAGACGGTCATCGTGCGCAGGCTGACGGCGACATCGCTCGACGCGACCGCGCTGAAGCCAGCCGCGGTGGCTGCGATCGTCGCGGTGCCGGCGATTGTTCCGCTCGTCACATCGACTGGTGCCGAAGTCGCGCCACTGGCGATCAGCACGGTCGGCGGAACTGCCGCCACAGCGCTGTTCGTGCTGGTGAGATTGACCAGTGCGCCGTTCATGCCGGCCGGCTGGCTCAATTCGACGGTCAACGTTCGGCTGTCCTTGGTCAGCAGGTTCAGCGTCACCGGTGTCAACCCAACGGTCGTATTCACCGGCAGGCACGCCGAGAACTCGGATGTCCCGGCCGCCGGCTGCGTCGCTGTTGCCGTGATCGCCGTACCGGTCGGGAGTTCGAAATTCAGCGGGAATTCGAAGCTCGCGTTCCCACTCGAATCAGTCGTGACCGACGTCACTCCGAAAGGAGAGCCGCCCTGCCCGTAGCCACTGGCATCGCACGTGTTGTTCCAGAACAGGTGAATTCGGACGAGGCTGTTCGGCGTGCTGTTCACCGTGCCGCGAACGATCGTCGCGCCGTTGCCGCTGAGCGCCGAGGTCAGGACCGGGAAGTTCTGGAGGTCGTTCGCTCCCGCGTCGCCGTCGCGGTCGTCATTTGCGGTGACGCCGTCGGCAGCCGTGGCACCGGTCACGACCAGGTCGATGCCCAACCCCTGATTGTCGAAGATCCGATTCCAGGCGATCGCGTTGCCGGCTCCACCGACGACCACGATACCGGCGCCGTCGTTCGCCGAGATCGTGCTCTCCTCGATGGCGTTGCGGGACCCGGTAATCGACACACCGGCCCCGCCGTTGAACGAGATGACATTGCCCGGGCCGATCTCGTTGTCAGACGAGGCCTCGATCAGAATGCCGTCGCCGCGATTCGGTGCCGCGTTCGACGTCAATGGATCGATTCCGATCACGGTCGCTTCGACGTGATTGTGTCCGCCTCCGGCGATCAGGATGCCGGCGCCGCCAGGGCCGCTCCCGCCCATGCCGAACCGATTGATCACGAGGCCACGGATGGTCGTGTTGCCGGCAACGACGATCAACCCGTTCGCGTTGTCACCAGCGGACGTGCCGTCGATCGCGATGAGCGGCATCGACGGCGTGTAGCCGGGCTGCGTCGTCCCGTCGACGATCGCGGGATCGACGATCACCGGCAGCGGCGAGATCGGCACGATTGTCTGCGGCCCGCCGCCCGGAATATCGAAGACGATCACGTCGCTGACACCGAAGTGCGCATTGGCCTGTTCAATGGCGTCGCGCAACGACCGTGGACCTGAATCGTTCGTGTTGGTGACGACGAGCCGGACAGTGAGATTGGCAGCAGTCGTCGCGACCGCGCCTCCCAGGTTCGTGAAGACCGCACGGTAGATGTGACCGTTGTCGTCGAGCGTCGTCGGCACGCCCAGCGCCGGGTATATCGCGTTCGGTACGTCGGCGAAGGTCACGCCCTGGTCGGTGCTCACCTGCCACTGGATCGTCGGGGCGGGATCGCCGGTCGCGGCGGCGAAGAAGATCGCCGTTTCGCCGACAGCAACGGTCTGATCCGTCGGCTGCGTGGTGATCACAGGGCTGACGAGCGCCGCGGCGAACGTCACCGCGTTGTCAGTCGACGTCGAGGCCGAAGTCAGATTCCCGTCGACGTCGGCCGCAGCGCCCGCTGGAATGGACGCGACGACGAGGCCGCTCGTGGTCATGCCGCTCACGATGACGGTGTAGGACGCACCGCTGCCTGAAACGGACGCCGTCAATGGACCGCTGGCCGTGCTGCCGGCCAGCGACACGTCGTCTGCGGCGAAGCCGGTCACCGGTGCGCTGAATGTCACGTTGAACGCGATCGGGTCCACGAGCGTGGGGTCCGCCTGGCCGGGTGCCTGATCGATCGTTACCGCCGGTCCGCTGTTCGTGACGGTGACCGTGATCCCGCGCTCGTCGAACAGACCTCCGGGATCCGTGACGCGGACGAAGAATGGATACGTGCCCGGGCTTTGGGCGAGCGTCGGCGTCCAGGTGAAGACGCCGGTCGTCGAGTCGATCGTTGCGCCGTTCGGCGCATTCCGGAGGCTGAATTGCAGTGTCAACGCGTCGGCTGGATCGACAGCGGTGGCGGTGAACGTCAGGAGCCTCGCCGGGTGGGCCGTCTGATCGGTGAGCGGCCCGAGCATGGGCGCGCCGTTGATGACGACGTCATCTGTGACGCTCACTGGCTCGTCGACCGGATGGACCACGGGACGGACAGCGATCGTGACGCCCCGAGTTGCAGACAAGCCGCCGGGGTCGGTGACGACGACGGTGAAGGTATACGTGCTGGCGCTTTGTGCCTCGGTCGGGGTCCACGTAAACGCCCCGCTGAGCGGGTCGATCGTCGCGCCCGTTGGCGCGTTCAGCAGACTGAAGACCAGGTGCCCGGCGTCGGCCGGATCGGTGGCGACCGCCGTGAACGTGACCGGCGTCAACGGATCCACGCTCGGACCGACGACAATCGGCGCCAGCAGTGGTGCAGCCGTGATGACGACGTCGTCCGTCACGCTCACGGGCTCGTCCACCGGATGGACGACAGGCCGCACGGTGATCGTGAGGCTTCGAGATGCAGTCAAGCCGCCAGGGTCGGTCACGACGACGGTGAAGGAGTACGTGTTGGCGCTCTGTGCCTCGGTCGGTGTCCAGGTGAACGCTCCGCTGAGCGGGTCGATCGCCGCACCGGTCGGCGGGGTCAGCAGACTGAAGATCAGGTGTCCCGCGTCGGCAGGATCGGTGGCGACCGCGGTGAACGCGACCGGCGTCAGCGGATCCACGCTCGGACCGACGACGATCGGCGCCAGTAGCGGCGCTGCGGTGATGACGATGTCATCGGTCACGCTCACGGGCTCGTCGATCGGGTGGACGACGGGTCGGACGGTGATCGTGATACTCCGAGTGGCGGACAGACCGCCGGGGTCGGTGACGACAACGGTGAAGGAATACGTGTTAGCGCTCTGCGCTTCGGTGGGCGTCCAGGTGAACGCTCCGTTCAGCGGGTTGATCGTCGCGCCCTGGGGCGCGTTCAGCAGGCTGAAGACCAGCCGTCCTGCGTCGGCGGGATCCGTGGCGACCGCCGTGAACGTCACTGGCGTCAACGGATCCACGGTCGGACCGACGACGATTGGCGCCAGCAGCGGCGCTCCATTGATGACGATGTCGTCCGTCACGCTCACCGGTTCGTCAACCGCTGTTACGGTAACGGTGAGTTTTGCCACCGTTGTCGTCGCCGTGCCCAAGGTATTGCTGAAGACCGCGCGGAACTGCTTGTCATCGTCGGCCGGCGTTGTCGGGAGTGTCATCGTCGTCGACGTCGCTCCGGGAACGTCGTTGAAGGTGACTCCGTGGTCGACGCTTTGCTGCCACTGCACGGTCGGTGTCGGCGCTCCGGTTGCGGCTGCATCGAAGGTTGCCGTCTGGCCGGCCATCACGGTGAGGTCGGCCGGATTCGCCGTCACGATTGGAGCGAAATCCGAGGGCGGCGGACCGGTCGTCGCGTTGATGAGAACGGTGTCTGGTGCGCTGTCGACGACGCCGTCGTTGACGATCAACTGGGCGACGTAGTCACCGGGCAGATCAGGAACGAAGCTCGGAAACGCGGTCGTCGAACCGCTCAAGGACGCGCCGCTGCCAGCGGGCTTCGCAATCATCGACCACGAATAGGTCAGCGCCTGGCCGTCGGGATCGATCGATTGCGTGCCGTCGAGCGTGAGCGGTGTCCCAACCGGCACTGCGAACTGATCGGTGCCGGCGTTGGCCGTGGGCACGGAGTTCGTCGTCGTGATCGTCACCGTCGCGGGTGCGCTGTCGACGAAGCCGTCGTTGACGATCAATTGAACGACGTAAGTGCCGAGCCGATCGACGATGAACGACGGGCCCGGCGAGTTGGCGAAGGCCAGTGTCGCGACGCTGCCGGGCGGAACGCTCGTGAACGCCCATCGGAATGTCAGCGGATCGCCGTCGACGTCCGATGAGGCACTTCCATCCAGCAGAACGAGCTGCTGCACGACGACGGTCTGGTTTTGTCCGGGGCTGGCCGTGGGAGGGGAGTTCTGCGTCGAGATCGTGACCGTGTCGGGCGTGCTCGAGAATGCGCCGTCGTTGACGACCAGCTGAGCGACGTACGTGCCAGGTTTGTCGACGACGAACGTGGGCCTCACGGTCTGCGTGTCGCTCAACGTTGCGAGGCTGCCGGCCGGTGCGCTGATCAACGCCCAGGCGTATGTGAGCGCGTCCCCATCGACGTCGGCCGATCCACTTCCATCCAGCGTGACGGTCGCGGCGACGAACACCGTCTGATCGGCGCCTGCGTTCGCGGCAGGGGGAGAGTTTTGCGTCGTGATCGAGACTGTCGCTGGCGCGCTGTCGACGCGGCCGTCGTTGACGACCAGCCGTGCCACGTAGGTTCCCGGTTTGTCGACGACAAAGGTCGGCGTGACCGAGGTCGCGTTCGTCAGTGCCGCGGTGCTCCCCGGCGGACGGGTCACGAGGGTCCACGAGAATCTCAGGATATCGCCGTCGACGTCGGACGAGCCGCTCCCGTTCAAGGTGACCGTCTGCGTGACGAATGCCGTTTGATTGGATCCCGCGTTGGCGACCGGAGCCGAGTTCAGCGTGGTCACCGTCACCGTGTCGGGAGCGCTGTTGACGAATCCGTCATTGACGACGAGCTGAACGTCGTACCTTCCGGGCAGGTCGACGACAAAGGTCGGTTTGACTGCCGTGGTATTCGACAACGTGGCCTGACTGCCAGCAGGCCGCGATGTGAACGTCCATCGATAGGTCAGAGGATTGCCGTCCTGATCGGTCGAGCGGCTGCCATCGAGCTGCGCCGTCTGCGTCACGTACGCGGTCACGTCCGGACCGGCGTTGGCAACGGGCGCATGGTTCGCGGTCGATACGATCGTCCAGACGATGTCGGTTGGCTTGGACTTCGCCTTACCGACGAATGCAAACGTGTCGGTGCTCACGACCGTGGCGTTCGACCCCACCGGACCGAACGTCAGTGTGTTGTCCGTGAGGGCGATTCCGGTGGCGGGTTTTGCCATGCCCGTCGCCGTCGCCGAGGCAAGGGGACCGGCCGTGTTCCGGAGAGTCGCCCGATAGGTGAAGACGCTGAGCCCGCCCGTCAGCTTCTGTTCGCTAACCAGTTGGTATGCGGTGATCGCCTGGCCGGCTTGCGAAGAGACGTGCCCGCCGGTGAGAGCGAGAAGGACGATTAACGCCGCCAGACACACGCGGCGCACGTGCGTGACCCGTCGGGGCGCTCTCGTCGTCCTCACAGTCGACTCCTGGCGTCAGCGCGTTGATCAGACGTGGAACGATCAGGAGAAGCTGAAGGTGACGGTTACATAGACGTGTTGTCCCGCGGCGACTGGAATGGCTGTGTCGAGACCCCGATAAGAAAAGGTTTCGGCCCACTCCTGCCCATCTGCGCGAACGAAATACGCATCGCTGGCGGCTGCGACGATGCCGCCATCATGAGAGGCCGTGAAATCGCCCATTAGTTTGAGCTTGCTGCCGTTAATCAAATCGTCCGCGACACCCAGCGTGAGCGTGGCGAACCGTTCGCCGAGACCATAGGCTTCGGGAGGCGTACTTCCCGCCTCGCTCAGATAGCACGAAGTAGGCTGTCCGAGGTCGTTGCATGGGGGAGGGGCACCGAGAAGCCTAATCCGCCATTGACGGTGCGTCACCTGCCTCGCGAGCAGGTGCGTGAGCACCCAGCCGCCGGTCGGAAGCAGAGCGTTCTCGAATTCATGATGCGCCCCGAGCGTGCCGTCAGGATTGCGCACGTCGATCGTCCAGTGACCGTGCACCTTGATGCCCTCGCCCCCCTTGCCGCTGCTCCCGTGCGAGTCGCCCTCCTCCGTCACACCGGGTGCCGCCGTCTCCTGTGCCCATCCCGGTCGCGCACCACCGGCAAAGGTCGCGAGCAGGACGGCAATCACGCATGTCCGGAACACGCCTGGCCGGAGCGAGCGAAGCGAGTCGAAGGGGCGGGGCTGTCCAAACCGATACGTCATCGTCATATGCGGTCTCCGCAATCGTGAATGGTGGTTGCGCGTTACCGGACGGTCTCCCGCCTACGTCGCGTCTCAACTCGGCCGAACGTTGTTCGTGTACGGCTATACGCGTCAGATAGAGAAAAAACGGCTCAGCCCGGAAACGATCATGAGAAGCTGAAGGTGACGGTTACGAAGACGTGTTGTCCTGCGGCAAGTGGAATCGGTCCCTGGTCGAGAGATCGAGAGGAGAAGGGAAAGACGATCGTCGAGCCGGACGCTGTATACCGGTAACTTGCGTTGGTTTCGACGTGGCTGATCTGGCCAGTGTAGAAGGCGGTGAAATCCCCGATCAGTTTCAGCCTGCCGCCCTCAACTCCGGCCTGCCCCACACTGAGCGTGAGCGTGGCGAAGTCAAAGTCCGCATTGCGCGGGTCGATGAAGGCTTCCGGCTCATCGATGATGCAGTCCACAGGGGTCCCATCCCAACCGCGGCATGGACCGGAACTGCCGCCAAGATGAATCGACCATCCACGAACGACGGTCACCTCTCGCGCCAGCAGGTGCGCAAGACCCCAGGGCCCAACGTCCGGAACAAGACTGTTCTCGAATTCATGATGCGCGGCCAGCGTGCCGTCTGGATTGCGCACGTCGATCGCCCAGTGACCGTGGACCTTGATGGCGTTACCCAGCGTGCCGCCGCTCCCGTGTGATTCGGCCTTCGTCGTCACGACCGACAGCGTCTCGTGCTTCCAATACGGTCGCGCGGCAAGGGTCGCAAGTCCGACGACGACGGCTGTCACGCACGCCACGAGCACCCGAGGCCGTCCGAACCGTTCCGTCATCGTCATGTGCTCTCTCCGCTCTCGTGGACCTGCTCCGACCCTGGGCCGCTCGGTCACAGGCATATCCGGCGTTGCCGCTATACGCGCCAACCGTGGAAAAAACGGCTCAGGTCTCATCAGGACTGCGATTAGACAGCGCCACTTGCAGCTGTGACATGAGGGCAGCCGCATCGAATTGCATCCAGTGCTCGACAATCCGGTCCCCGGCGACGCGGTAGATGATCATGAACGGCACCGACACGGACCGACCGGTGGCGGGGATTCCCGCAAACGGGCCGCTGTGCACGCCCTGAAACGTCGCGCGCACAGCGACGAGGTCCTTCTCCGCGATCAGTTCTTCGGCGATCACTTCATAGGCGGGGAACGCCTCCTCGACCTGGCAGATGTGCTCCGCCAGAGCGGCATCGCTCACGAACCGTGCCACCAGCTCCGGCGTCTTCGGCTGGCCGCTGAGGGCCTGCAGGTACCGACCGACGAACTGCTTGCTTTCGCTGGACGACAGGGACATCACATCCTCCGTATCTGCTGATCGCGTCAGTCACGTCAGCGTCGGCATGCTAGACTCCGCGCGCGAGCGAAGTCCCCACGGAACTGCAGAAGAAATCACACGAAAATCACACGACCCGATGGGCGAGGTTATGCGGAGCGCGAATCAGCGTTCTGCAGCTGCGGCGGCGACCGCGCGGCAACCGATGCCAAGTCCCGAGACGAACGCTTCGATGAGATGCGCCAGCTCACGCGGCCGTTCCATCGGAATCTCGTGGTTGCATGGCAGCGAAATTCCGCGAGCACAGGGCAGGGTTCGCGCGAGGTGGGCGACCGCGTCTGGCGGGAACACAGGATCGTGGCGGCCGCCGACAACGAGAATCGGCATCCGCAGCGACTCGACGCGATCGGCGAATGACATGCTGATGCACGTCTGCAGGGTGCATTCGAGCACTGGGCCAGGGACTTTCACCGCATTGTCCAGAAATCGCTCGAGGACGGCGGCGTCGACCGGTTCGCTGATGAACGGACCGAGCATTTCGCTCAGGCGGTCGCGGTCGCCCGCGCGTCCGACCCAATCGTGGACGAGAGCCTGCGGAAACGGAATCACCGACGCCGGAAATCCGCTGACAAGCACGAGACCTGAAATGCGATCCGGCCGACGCAGCGCCGCGTACTGCGCAAACTTTCCGCTCATGCTGAAACCGATCAGGACGATGTTCGTCGTCCCGACCGCGTCCGCAACCGTCCGGACGTCGTCGGCGATGCGATCGGGCTCGTACGGCTGCACCGACTTCTCGGAATCACCGTGACCGCGGAAATCCATGGTGACGACCTGCAGCTCGTTGAGATCGAGTTCCCCGATCACCTCGTCGAAGTACCCGCCCGAGCCCGCCCACCCATGCATGAACAGCAGCGTGGTGGGCCCTGCTCCCTGAACGCGATAGGCGATCGCAACGCCGTCGTTCGTGATGACCGTCGCCATTCCGCCGCTCCTTCCTGTGTGCGCGATACTATGAGGACGGTTCCAGCCGAGTCCTCAAGGGAACCATCAAAAACTCTCAAATCGCGGCTGTTTGCCTTGTCGCAGGTTTACAGGTTCGGTCCGTTCACGCTCGACGCCACGCGCCGGCGGCTCATTCGCGATGGCGAGCCTGTGGTGGTGCCGCCCAAGGCGCTCGACGTTCTCCAAATCCTTCTCGAAAACCGCGGTCGCACGGTCGACAAGGGCGACCTCATGAACCGCGTCTGGCCGGACACCGCCGTCGAGGATGCGAACCTGACGCAAAGCGTCTTCGTGCTGCGGCGTGCGCTTGGTGACGAACCGCAGGACCCGCGGTACATCGCGACCGTCGCCCGCCGCGGCTACCGATTCGTGGGAAGCGCGTCACAGACAGGCGACGATCCGCTCGCGCAGGAGCGACGGCGACCGCATCACACCGCGAATCCGGAGGCGTACCACGCCTACCTGAAAGGCCGGCACTACTGGTCGAAACGTGACGCCGATGGCGTCCGTGCCGCGATTGGATTCTTTCGCCAGGCGATCGACCTCGACCCCACGTATGCGCTGGCGTACGTCGGTCTCGCGGAATGCTTCGTCTTGCGCTGGGTTCACGGGTGGACGACGGCAACTGATGCCGTGCTCACGGCGAAGGCTGCTGCGACAAGGGCCATCGAAATCGACGACAGCGTCGCTGAAGCACACGCGGCCTTGGGGGTTCTTCGCATGATGTCGGAACGAGACTGGCCTGGTGCCGGTCAGTCCTTCCGCCATGCCATCGAATTGGCACCCGCTTATCCAACGACGCGCAACTGGTACGCGAACTACATCGCGGCAATCGGCCAAACGGACGACGCGGTTCGGGAGGCGGAGCACGCGATGCGGCTCGATCCGCTCAACGTGACATGGCGGATGGGCGTCGGCCACATGCTGTTTCTGGCCCGGCGGTACGAAGAAGCGGTGAAGAAGGAGAGCGAGGCCCTCGACATCGACGCACAGTTTTGGCTGTCGCACTGGGTGCTCGGGATGACATACGAACAGTTGGGCGATCTGCCGCGCGCCGTCGACGCGCTGCAACGTGCCGACGACTTCTCGGGCGGCAACCCGATGGCTCGTGGAGTGCTCGGTCGAATGCTTGCGCTGTGTGGCCGTGTCGACGACGCTCGTGGTGTTCTGAACGATCTGACGACACGCAGCGCCGACGATGCGGCACCAGCCGACACGGTCGCGATAGTGCACGCGGCGCTGGAGAACATCGACGCCGCGTTCGACTGGTTCGAACGCGCCGGCCGTGAGGGGAGTTTCCTCCTCTCGTTTCTGAACGTCTCACCTCTTTTCGATTCCCTTCGATCGCACGAACGCTTCGGCAGCCTGCGGCGCCTGTTGCGCCTGGCGTGAACAGCAGGAGGAATGGCGACGGCGATGTCGCCGGCGGACGCCAATGCTAGACTTCGCGCGCAAGCACGAATGCGCAAGACATCGCACGCGGAGGGCGCGTACAGATTCGGCGACTTCGATCTGTACCCCTCGGAGCGGCAGCTCCATCATCATCAGAAGCCGGTGCCGCTGCCGCCCAAGGTGTTCGACGGGTTGCTGCTGTTCGTACGGAATGCCGAGCGCCTCGTTCGCCGCGACGAGCTGATCGAGGCGCTCTGGCCCGACACGTTCGTGACCGACGCCACCTTGACAAACGTGATCGTCAGCCTGCGGAAGGTGCTTGGCCGCGACGCGATCCAGACCGTGTCGAAGTTCGGCTACCGCTTCACGATGCCCGTGCTCGGCGAACCAGGGATCGAGCAGGCGGCATATGCCACGTTCCTGAAAGCGAAGGAGCTCGCGACGTTTCGCTCACTGGACTCGATGGCCGCCGCACGCGATCTGTTCTCGCTCTGCGTGGCGCAGGATCCGATGTTTGCCGCGGCATGGGCCTGGCTCGGGCGATGCAGCCGGTTCCTCGAGAAGTTCAAGGCCGGACCGTCGGTGAATCTCGATCTCGCCCAGGCGGCACTCCGTCGCGCGCTCGCGATCGATCCGCATCTGGCCTGCGCGCATCATTTCTACACGCAGCTGCAGGTGGACCTGGGTGAGTCGCGCGAAGCGGCGATCAGGCTGACCGAGCGCGTCTGCGAGCGCGGGGACGAGCCGGAGAGCTTCGCCGGACTGGTCCATGCCCTTCGCTTCTGTGGCCTGCTCGACGAATCCGTGGCAGCGCACGAACGAGCCGTCGCCCTCGACCCGACGCTCGTCACCAGCGTTCCGCACACCTACTTTCTCCTCTGCGAGTACGAGGCGACGCTCGATTCGTATGGCGCCACGAAGTATTACCTCGACGCCGCCGCGTGGGCGGGGCTTGGCGAAATCGCACGCGCGAGGATGCTCTTGGACGAGCGACTCAAGAACCCGTTGTCGCCGCTGATGTCCGGACTGATGGGATCGCTGGCCGCGACGCTCGCCGGGCGGCGCGACGAGGCTATTGCCATGATGAACGGGATGGTGGTCACTCGGGAGCCGGAGATCCTGATCTACCTGTCACGCCAGTTCGCGATGCTCGATGCTGGCGAGGACAGCGTCCGCCACCTGCAGCGCGCGCGGAGCGAAGGGTTCACCTGCTCGTATGCGCTCGAGCACGATCAGGCGTTCGCGACGATCCGCGATCGCGAAGACTTCCGACGCGAGCTCCGCGAGTCGCAGGCGGCCGAACAGCAGACGCGGCACGCACTGCAGCGCGCAGGCGTGGACCGTATCCTTCGCGGCTGATTCATTTCTTCTTCGCGTCGGCTTTTCTCAGGTCGTCCGCGACGGCTTTCGCCGCCTGCTGCAGGGCGTCGCCGATCGCGGCGTCGAACGATGGCCCACCCTGACCCGGCGCGCCGCCCATCGGAACCTCGCTGGCCATCGCCTGCTGCATCAGGAACGATGCGGCGCCGGCGGTCGGGTCGAACCCCGTTCGCATGGCTGGCATCGCGGCTGCGCCGAGTCCAGAGCCTCCGCCCATTCCCAACCCGCTCATCTGCATGTTGGCGAGCGCCGGATTCCCGAGCATCCCCATGCCACCCATATTGCCCGCCATCGACTTGTTCATCATGTTCATCATCATCTTGCCGGTCATCATGTTCATGTACATGCCGCCGGCGAACTTCGCGACGCCGAGCCCGGTTTTCAAGTCGAGGCCGCCGCCGTTCTTGCCTTTGACGTTGTTGGCGAGCTTCGACTTGCCGTCGGGTTGCACGAGCTTGATCGAGAGCGTCGCTTCGGTGGGCTGCTGTGCGCTGTCGCCGCCGGCCAGCTTCGACGCGGCCTTCAGCGCGCCACCCAGTCCCCCAGCCCTCGCGACCTTGAGATCGGTCACTTCGGCCACGAGCACGTAGTCATATCCATGCGTTACTGCTTGCTGGATGACGTCCGGCTGCGACCCAGCGAGTGCTGATGCGGTGATCTTCTGATCGGCCAGCTGTGACACGAGGCGATCGCGCAACGCTCGCGTCTCCACCTGCTGCGTCGTCTTGTTCGCAACTTCGAGCACCCCGATCAGCGGAACGCCGGGAGTTTTCTTGATCTCGGCGGCTGGAGCGGTCAGCTCCTGCGCGAGCTTGACCTCATTGGCATCGCTGACAGCCTTGGACAGAGCAGTGAGGTTGCCGGCTTCCATCAATCCCGAGGGGATCTCGAAGAGCGCCCCGTCGAGTGTCGTGACCTCGAGCTCGGTGATCTCCATCGCCGTCACGTTCGGCTTGCCGTCCTCGCCAGTGATCGTGGTCGTGTATCCGATCGGGAACCCGAGTGCCTTCGCATCGCCGTTCTGCGTCGCCTTGATCTCGTCGACGCAACCGGTCGACGGTGGTGGCGTCATCGGGGCCCGAGCCGTCTGCAGCGCGCTCGGCGGATCGATGTACCAGCCGTCGGTCTCGAGGTGCTGCTTCGAGGGATCGCAGGCCACTGGCGTCGACTGTCTGTCGATGATCGTCTTGACGTGTCGCGCCTCCACGCCGAACATCGTCTTGCGCTCGCCCGTGTCCATGATCGTCGTCGTGACGGTCACGACCCCGGGCTTCTGCTGCGGGGCGTTCGGCGCTGCCTCGGTCGGTAAAGCCGGAGCCGCTGTCTCGGGGATCAGGAGATAGGTGTTGGCGGCGCGGCTGATCTGCACGCTGCGTTTCAGATCGGGTTGTTTGAGCAGCACCATGTCGGCGAATTCGTACCGTTCGCGCGCGCCCTTGAAGAAGGTGACCGTCTCGGTCTTCAGGTTGTCACTCGTGTAGACGGTCTTCATGCGCAGATCCTGCGCGACCGGTTTTGGCGGGGGAGCAGGTTCCGCTGGTTTGGCTGCGGCCGCGGGTGGCGGCGCTGGCGCCGGCGCCGGCGTGCGCGCCGGTGGTCGTGCGGGCGGTCGCGCCGGTGTCTTTGGCGCCGTTGGTGCTGGTTTCGGAACCGTTTGTGCGCCGAGGGGTGACGCCAACGTCGCGATCACGAGCGCGCTGTGCAGCAATCCGACGAGGAGACGACAACGAAATCTCGAACGCGCCATGTGACCCCCACCGCATTCACGACCCACCTCAACCGTTGATGTGGGCTCACGGCTATACGCGTCGTCGGCGGAAAAACCGGCTCACGGCCATGTGGGATGCGGGGCGGGCCTTTATGGCCCGCCCGCGCGGACCGTAAAGGTCCGCGCCGCTTCGTTCATGCGAGCCTGCGTGGAGGTCCGTCCCGGTCTTGACGCGTATAGTGGGCAGCGTTTGAAATGACGCAGGCAAACATCGAGGATTCGATTCTTCGAGGTCGCGACATGAATCAACGATTGGCAGTGTGCGTGATGGTGCTTCTTGCGGTGTCGGCGCCGGCATTTGCGCAGTCGGCAGACGTGACCGGAACCGTCGTCGACCAGACCGGCGCGTCGGTTCCAGGCGCGCTCGTGACGCTGGCGAACGGCGACACGCGTCGCTCGGTGACGAGCGGCGGCGCCGGCGACTATCGCTTTGCCGGCGTGCCGTCCGGCACGTACGAAGTCTCGGTACTGATACCGGGATTCGCTCCGGCGACGCGGCCGAATCTCGTCGTGACCGGCGCGGCGATGATCGTGCCTCCGATCCAGTTGTCGCTGGCCGGCGTGGGCGAGCAGGTCGTGGTGAGTGCGTCCAGGGTCGAAGCCGATCTGCTCACGGTGCCGGCGACGATGACCGTGTTGTCGGGGGCCACGCTGGAACAACTGCCGGCGCAGAACTTCGGTGACGTCCTCCGTTCGGTGCCTGGGATCAACGTGGTGCAGCTCTCGGCACGCGACGTGAACGTCACCAGCCGTCAGGCAACCGGCACGCTGGCGACGTCACAACTGACGCTTCTCGACGGCCGATCGATTTATCTCGACTTCTACGGACTCATTCTGTGGGACTTCGTTCCGACCAACCCGAACGACATCAAGCAGGTCGAGGTCGTGCGCGGTCCGGCGTCGGCCGTCTGGGGTGCGAATGCGCTCACGGGCGTCGTCAACATCATCACGAAGTCGCCGCGGGAGACCGCGGGGCGGACGAGCGTCACGTTCACCGCCGGGACCTTCGATCGCAATGCCGGTTCGACGATCGACAGAGGAGCAGGCACGACGCTCGGCGCCAACGTGACGACCTCGCAGGCACCCAACGACCGCTGGGCGTACCGGATCAGCGCCGGCTACTTCAACTCCGATCCATTTCCACGGCCGACGGGCCAGATTCCAGTGATCGCCGACCCTCGCGATCCCTCGGGAAGGACGACCGTCGGCGGCGGCCGTTATCCGGCAGACAGGGCAGGCGTACTCGGGACCGCGTTCGAAAACAGCGGCACCAGTCAGCCGAAGCTCGACGTGCGCGTCGATCAGGAGCTGAACGGCGCGCGTGTGACGTACGGCGGCGGCGTCGCCGGAACCGCCGGCACCGTCTACACGGGCACCGGTCCCTTCGACATCCAGAAGGGCTCGACGATGTCGTACGGGAAGGTGAATTACAGCCGCGGGGCGTTCAAATTCAACGTGTTCACGAACGTCGTCGATGCCGAGGCTCCCAACCTGTTGCTGGCCGATCCGGCGACAGGAAAGCCCATTCAATTGAACTTCAAGACGGAGACGTTCGACATCGAAGCCAGTCACGCGACCGCGGTGGCCGGCCGTCACGCGCTGACGTACGGCGGAAACTACCGCCGCAACAACTTCGACATCACGCTCGCGCCGGCGTCCAAGGATCGCAACGAGCTGGGCGCCTACGGTCAGGACGAGATCCTGTTGAACAAGGTGCGTCTCTCGCTCGGCGGGCGCGTCGACAAGTTCGGCAACATCCCGGACGCCGTGTTCTCGCCGCGCCTCGCGGCCACCTACCTGCCGCACCCGGACCACTCGGTGCGCGTCTCGTTCAACCGCGCGTTCCACTCGCCGTCGACGATCAACAACTACCTCGATCAGCAGCTGATCACGCCGGTCGACCTGAGCGGGCTGGCGCCGCTGCTGCCACCGGTCCTGCAGCCGGCCGTCGCGACGCCCTTCCCCCTGCTCGTGCGCGCCATCGGCAGCGAACTGCCGATTGGGTCGGCGCCGCAGACGCGGCTCAAACAGGAGTCACTGACCGCGTACGAAGTCGCGTACACCGGCAGGATCAGCAAACGCACGACAGCGGGAGTGGCCTTCTACATCAACGACTCGAACGACAACATCAACTTCGTGCAGCTGCCGTCGACGCTCGATCCCTACACGTCCAGGAACCCGCCGCCCGGGTGGGTCCTGCCAGCGTCGATCCTCGACGTCCTGGCGCTGCGCGGCATCTTTCTTCCCCGCACGGCGTTCACGTACCTGAACCTCGGACCGACGCGACAGAAGGGCGTGGAGCTGTCGCTCGACCAGTCGATCGGCAGCAGCGTGACGGCGTTTGCCAACTACTCGTGGCAGGGTGAGCCGCAGGTCCTCGATGATCCGAATCCGTTTCCGCGAAACGAGCTGTCGCTTCCGCCGACCAACCGGTTCAACGCCGGCGG